>Ga0307990_1004518_pt1 | contig 10233 bp, 9 predicted proteins | sample EllFjometagen129_FD_203168 | JGI IMG/M metagenome (GOLD analysis project Ga0307990, IMG submission 203168) | Marine microbial communities from Ellis Fjord, Antarctic Ocean - #129 | ecosystem: Environmental > Aquatic > Marine > Unclassified | place: Southern Ocean | collected 2014-10-08
TATCGTTTCTTCCAGGTCTTGAAGATAAGCTGGGTGGCCCTGGCAGAGGACACGATCGGAATAAACTTGGTCGCAACCTTGTCTAACTCACCCAGAAGTAATGAACTGGGTAAGGAAGTGGGCAAACCAGCACCAAGCAACACAACATTAGCACCTGCATCCACAGAGCACTGAATCAAGCCATGAAAATCGGACAAGGCCACCATCACGTTGACGCCGATCAGACCATTTGTTTGAGACTTAGCCTCAAGGATCTCCTTTCGGAGCGCCCGCCGGTTCGCTTCGACCGGATCGGAGCACCAATCCGGTTCAAACTGTCCAATACCAGGCGTAGCTATGACACCGATGCCACCAGCATTCGCGACAGCGGATGCCAAACCCGACAAAGAAACCCCAACGCCCATGCCTCCTTGAACGACTGGCACCTTAGCCTCTAAATCACCTATTCTCAAACTTGGTATACGTGTTATAGTCATTTATGTCGATCATCCTAATTGTAATAAGTCCTTGAGAAGCTCCTGATCGGCTTACAAGGTAGCCAGGAATTATAGACCAAAGCACGCTTTGCGTGAAGTCTAAAATAAAAGTTCGTAAATCGCCATTTGAGTGCGATCCTTTATCGTCCTTGAGTTCCGGGCTTACAAACCTTGTCAAAAACCATCAAAAACCACATCCTATGGCCTTAAATCATATGTTTTAGATGCCTCACAAGGCCAGTCCTTTGAGGTCGTAATCATATTATTAAGCATATTTCTTCCATAAAGGCTAGTGTTCTTCAGAAAACCCGACAAAATTTTAGTCAAACACTTAATCAATCGATACTGTGTTTGACCTCCACCAAGACCTTCTTGAGCCATGTTGCAGACTCTATAAATAGTGAGACAATATGGGCGTAGCCTTTTCCAAACTCTAGAGTATACTGTATTTCAATTCAAGCGAACAGCCTTTATTTGACACATTGCACACCAGTCCCTATGATGAAATGCGTTTTTTATTGTTCAGACCCCAGGACACAACTATGACATGGCTTTTAAACTCGATTTACCTGGTAGCGACAGTGGCTCTAAGCCCTTTGGTCATCTACCGCACACTTAAACACAACCGGTATAAAACGGGGTGGGGAGAAAGATGTGGGAACGTCACCAGAAAGAATATGCAGTCACCCTGTATCTGGCTGCATGGTGTGAGCGTGGGCGAGATCAACGCCACCAAAACAGTGGTGGCCGAACTTGAGGCTCGGTATCCAGACCATGAAATCGTTGTCAGCAGCACTACGGACACAGGCCATGCCAGAGCCAAAGCTCTGTACGCCGAAAATCATACTGTTTTTTTCTTTCCTCTTGATCCTTCGCCATTTGTACGTCGGGCCTTTGCGCAACTCAAACCCAGTCTGTGTCTACTGATGGAACTGGAAGTGTGGCCCAATTTCCTCAAAGAAGCCAGACGCAGGCAAGTGCCCATAGTCGTTATTAATGGCCGAATTAGTGACAGAAGCTACAAATCTTACAAACGTGTCAAGCCCCTTCTGGCCGGCACATTCAAATCTCTGAGCCTCATTCTGGCCCAGACTGAGGAATACGCCAACAGATTCATAGATCTGGGCTGCCCTACTAAACAGGTGCATGTGACAGGCTCTCTCAAGTATGACACGGCAGAAATCTGCGACACAGTAGAGGGAGCCGCCCAACTGAACGCGTGCCTAGGACTCTCTGATTCACCGTTGTGGGTGGCCGGGGGTACAGGCACCGATGAAGAAGGACTGATTCTCAAGGCATTCAAGAAGCTAAAAACACGCAAAGAACTGGCAAATCTTCGTCTGGTCGTTGTCCCCAGAAAACCGGAACGGTTCGAACAGGTAGCGCAGACTATTCTCAATGCTGGCTTTTCTTTGATGCGATACAGTGATCTCAAAGACAGACGATCACCCCTGTCCATGGACACAAAGGCCGTCATTCTAGGGGACACCATGGGTGACTTACGGGCCTTTTATAGCCTGGCTTCTGTGGCATTTGTGGGAAGATCCCTAGTGCCCATGGGTGGGTCAGATATGATGGAAGTCGTGGCCCTAGGCAAACCCACTGTGTTTGGACCCTATACGTTTAATTTTAGGCAAACCGTGACTGCTTTGAAAACAGCTCAAGGGGCTTTGGAGGTGACGGATGAAAAGACGCTATGTGACAGTGTTTTCCGATGTTTGACGGACAAAAACTTTGCCAACGATCTGGCCGTCAAAGGACGACAAGTGATATTGGACCACCAAGGTGCCACTCAGAAAAGTGTCACTCTCCTGAGTTCCCTTCTTTAAACAAGCGTATCCTCTAGCATGGCCTGCACACATCTGGGACAAAGCTTCTGGCCATTTTCAACCGTTTGAAGATACTCGTCAAAAAAGTCCTTGGAGCCACAACATTCACATCCCTGACAATCCTCCGTCGTGGAGCTCTCAGACAGTATTCCCATAAAACTTAAATCGCTGCCTACCCTTATTTCTGGATCTGGCAAAGGCGATGCCTGCTCATAAACTGGAGGTTGATATGGCGGCAACTTCTCAATCGATTGATAGACCGTGGTCTCTTCATCAGACGCCACCTGCACCTGAAATGTGGAAGGCACTGTCCACGGAGCCTGGCGATAGGAGGGTTTGGCGCGTTCCGTTAAGCGATCAAACAAGAATGAATAGGCACGGCTCTTTTCTGTAGATTGAGTTTTGACCTCAGTCAGGATTTCTGATCGAGCGTCTCGCTCAACAGCCTCTCTCCACAGAGTAAGAGCAACTGCCTCAGCCCTACGTCGATCGGTCGTGGCTGTCCGTTCTTCAGGGGCCCGCAAAGCCCTGGCACGACACCTCGCCTCACCGGGCAACTGCACACTCCACCACCAGCGACCCTCTTTTTTATACATACGACCCGGCAGGGCCACTCTTGCGGTTTCTGTCTTTGATGTCGCCATACGTCTAATAATCCATATTAAATCTACAAATCCGTTGACCTATCTTGAGTATGTCGACCCAATAAACAAACCAATAAACCACCAATTCAAATATTTTTGGACGCTATTTTATAGGAGGTGAAGCATTGAGGAAGCGAAAAAAAACCCCTGCGTGCGGAGGGAGAGGAGAGGAAAGCGAGATAACGCAGGGGCTTGTAGTCTGTATACGAATTAGTATAGAGCAATGTTCGAGTCAGCCGATAAAGGTTTTCCCTCAAAAAGGTATAGCCAAAACCTACCAGGGCTTTTTAAGCCCTCCTTGAACAATTTTATAAAAAATAAAACGAGGCCGAAGGGACTCGAACCCTCAACCTTCGGATCGACAGTCCGACGCTCTAACCAATTGAGCTACGGCCCCGTTTCAAAGATGGCTACTATACCAATCTCCCTTAACCCATGTCAACTATTTTGCCCTAAAGATTTGTTTATTTTCCCGAAAGCTATGCAAATTTCAGCTTCTTGTTATAATGTCCAGATTGTAAATAAGTTGATCACTATAAATATGTCATAGAAAGAGAGCATGGGATTATCGACCGTCGCCATAATTGGCCGTCCAAATGTGGGAAAAAGCAGCCTCTTGAATGCCCTGGCTGGCCAAATGATCAGCATTGTTGAACCCACTGCAGGGGTGACACGTGACCGAGTCAGCACCCTGATTGAAGCCAATGACACCTATTTCGAACTTGTGGACACAGGCGGATATGGCATTGTGGATGCGGACGAACTCAGCAGCCATGTCACTGGACAAATCCACCAAGCCATCCAGACAGCGGACCTCGTTTTGTTTATGGTCGACATTCGGGATGGACGCGTCCCCCTGGACGAAGAAATCGCACGCCTGCTGAGAAAAAATAACCTGAATGTCATTGGCGTGGCCAACAAGGCAGACAGCGCCAAACTCTTCCCTGCGGCCGGTGAGTTTACGGAACTCGGATTTGGCGAATTTCTCTGTATCTCGGCCATAAACAATTTGAATAAAAACGTGCTTCTGGAAGAAATGCTTGAAAGGATTCACCATCTGGATAGCACCACAGCCCCTCAAAAACCTGCCATGAAAATCGCGATTGTGGGCAAACGTAATGCGGGCAAAAGTACGCTGGTTAATGCCATGGCAGGTAGTGAACGGGTCATTGTAAGTGAAATCCCAGGCACCACGCGCGATGCGGTGGATGTCCGACTTGAAAAAGACGGCCAAACCCTGCTAATCATTGACACGGCAGGTGTTCGAAAAAAGAACAAAATGGCTGATGATATCGAGTTTTACAGCTATGTACGTTCCACCAAATCAATCTCGCGGGCAGATATCATTCTCTTTCTAATTGATGCCGCTGTCCCTATTTCGCAGGTCGACAAACGTCTGGCACGATTTATCGTGGATGAAAGCAAAACCTGTATCCTGGTGATCAACAAGTGGGATCTGGCCAAGGACTCTGCTGCCACCAGTGATTACGAAGACTACCTCACCCGTGAACTAACCGGCCTAAGATCTGCTCCGCTGGCATTTACAACGGCCTCTGAAGGCAAAAATGTCCAGAGTGTGCTGGACCTCTGTGGTGAACTTCACAAGCAGGCCAACACCCAGATTCCCACGGGTGAACTCAATCGTGCCTTCGAGATAATCAAAGAAGCACGAACGGGCGCGCCCAGACGTAAATCAGGCTTTCCAAAGTTTTACTATGCCACGCAAATCGCAGTAAATCCGATTACAATCCTGATGTTTGTGAATAATCCATCGCTGTTTGATGACAATCATAAGCGATATATCATAGGTCAATTGCGAGCCATGCTGCCCATTTCTGAAGTCCCGATTCGTTTGCTGGTTCGTTCTCACCGCAATCGCATCTAGAATTCTGGCAAGGTTGCTCAAGTAAGGATGCTTCTATGGACACACTGATTCTCATGTGCGTATGTTTTGGCGGATACATCCTGGCCTACCACACGTATGGCAAGTTTCTGGCCAAAAAGATCTTCAAACTGAATCCTCAGGCCAAGGTCCCCAGCGTACAACTCAATGACGGCGTGGATTATGTGCCCACACGTCGCGGGATGGTGTTTGGCCATCATTTCACCTCCATTGCCGGCACAGGCCCGATTGTTGGCCCGGCCATTGGCATTATCTGGGGTTGGGTACCTGCCGTACTATGGATATTCTTTGGATCCATCTTCATGGGCGCAGTACACGACTTTGGTGCCTTAATCGTGTCTCTGCGAAACCAGGGACACAGTCTGTCTGAAATCGCGGCCAAATACATAAACCGCAGAGTTAGATTCCTGTTTTTTGTCATTGTATTTCTGAGTCTAAGCATTGTGATTGCGGTGTTTGGTGTTGTGATTGCGTTGGTATTCAGTCTGTACCCAGAGGCAATTCTACCTGTGTGGCTTCAAATTCCCATTGCCATAATATTGGGTGTGGCCATCTATAAGAAATCGGCCAATGTATTCCTGTCCACAATTGGGGCAGTGATCGCAATGTATCTGACGGTTTGGCTGGGCGCCTATATTGAGCAGGTGAAACCTGGATTTTTCACTGTGACGGCCATAGGGGCCTTTCCCGCAACAGGCATCTGGACCATCATTCTTCTGATTTATGCCTGGATTGCCTCCACACTACCAGTCACCACCCTGCTGCAACCGCGTGATTACATCAATGCGTGGCAGTTGTTTGTGGCCATGGCCCTGCTGGTACTTGGCGTGATTGTGGCGTCCTCCCAGGGCATCCTGCCCTTCGCAGCCCCTGCCTTTAACCAGACCTTGCCTGCCAACACGCCGCCCATATGGCCGCTCATGTTTGTCACCATCGCATGTGGCGCTATCAGTGGTTTTCATTCATTGGTCTCGTCAGGCACGAGTGCCAAGCAACTGGCCAATGAGCAGGACAGTTTGCCCATTGGCTACGGCTCCATGCTCACAGAGGGAGCCCTGGCGATCCTGGTCATCATCTGCGTAGGGGCTGGTATTGCCATGTCATATACAACGTCTGATGGCACGATTCTTCAGGGCTCGGAAGCCTGGCACCACCTGTATTCCTCCTGGGCTGGTCAATGGGGACTTGGCGCAAAACTGGGGGCCTTTGTCTCTGGAGCAGCCAACATCACCAGTTCGCTGAAAGTGCCGCATCTCATTGCCACAGCTGTAATGGGAGTGTTTGTGGCCTCATTTGCAGGCACCACATTGGACACGTCTGTACGTCTCCAGAGATATGTGATCAGTGAATTAGCTTCAGAGCTCAAGCTCAGCTGGCTCTCCAATCGTTGGGCTGCCACAAGCCTGGCTGTGTTCAGTGCTGCAGGACTTGCCTTTGCCACAGGCGTCAATGGCACAGGCGCCCTTAAACTCTGGCCCCTGTTCGGAGCCGCCAATCAGCTCTTGGCAGCCTTGGCCCTACTTCTCATCACACTCTATCTGCGCAAGAAAGGTGGATACAAATTTCTCGTTTCAGGCATTCCCTGTGTGTTTATGCTGGTCATTACGAGCTGGGCTATGGTGCTCAATGAAATCAGCTTTGTTCACGACAAAAACACCTTGCTGATCACAATCGGTGGGATCATCCTGTTGCTGGCCTTCTGGGTATTTGCTGAGTCGATCGCCATATTCTTTCGCCCCCACCAATGGGACTAGGGCGGTGTGACGGCTGCAGAAGAGGTTTTTCGTGGCACCAATTCAAAATCAATCTTATTCAATGGCCTATCCCATGGTTTGATTTGATTCTTTTCAACAAATTCTCTAGGAAAACGATATTGTAAAAACTTGGCCTGCTGCCCAGGTTTTCTATTGTCCACCACAAGCTCTACATGATAAGGCTCATTTTGATACGCACGCTTAGCCTCATCTGTCCCTTTGAAATAGATGCTGCTAAGGACCGTATCTTGTACATTTGAAATTCTGACTTCGTATTCCTGCTGAATAACAGGATCAACCACAAGGCAAAACTTTGGCCCAGCAATTAACTGTCTCTCTAATTGAGGGGCTTGCTCGGATAGACGCACTTCTACAGACTGCTTGGCGACTTTTTTGCGACCATCGATATCCACAAATGGAATTTTGTCAATGGGGGTGTCGCCCCGAGCTCGATTCAAGTCGTCTTCACTCAACGTCACATAGGCAGCCAAGCACTCCTCTGGCACATGCATATTGACCGTGGCTGGCGTCACCATGACCTGGCCGTCCGGAATCATCGTGCCAGTTTCATCACGACAACGAACCGGCAACAATTTGCGGGTCAATCGCATAATTCTTATGGAAGCGGTGCTGGGAACGCAACTTTCCACAGACAAACCAAGACCACGAATCACAGGGTTTTCTTTGACAATACTCGTCAAACGCGTCGTCGTCTCTCCAGGCTCAATAAACCCCTCCTGGTCAGGTGACAAAGCCAGATGCAGCTCCAGAAGATTGCTTCGTTCCAAACGCTTGATCTCGCCAATACGTACGGCAGGACCCTTTAGCTTGACCGTATTAATCGTAATTCTCTCAGTGAGCTGCCCCACGTCATCCACAAAACTAACGAGCAATGCAGGGTCCGAAGAACCACCCATTTCAATTGGGATTTGTGTCAAATCATCCGTGTCATCCAATGCTAGATCAGACCAAACCCAGATCAATACTGTCAAAAATACCACAGCAAGGATCTTTTTAATTTTCATTGGCTCCGTCATGAACATTGGGTTTCTGGCTTACTTGGCTCTTTTCTGGTTTTTCTTATAGTGTTTTTTGCCGGCAATGACAGAGGTTTTATTGGCCAGCGTATCCACCAAATGAGACCGTAACTGGCATTCCGTGATATTACGATTTAGCTTGCCTTCTCTGGCGATAGAAATGGCGCCTGTTTCTTCACTCACCACCAAACAGATGGCGTCTGATCCTGCTGAAATACCAATGGCAGCTCGATGACGAGACCCCAGATCGGCGCCCCCCTTACTGCCTATAGGATTGCCCTCTGTTGCCAAACGCATGGAATCTGCCTCAGCCAATGGCAATTGCACTCGAGCAGCCACAATCCGGTCATTCCGAATCACAGCCGCCATGTCATGAAGTGATGTCCCGGGATAAAAAATGGTCTTGAGTAATTCGGCGGTCACGCGCGCATCCAGCTTTACACCCGTATCGACAAACTCCCCCAACGCCACATGTCGTTCCAATACCACAATGGCACCCGTGCGCGTCGAAGAGAGATCTGTCGCAGCCGCCACAATCTCTTCAATGGTCTTGGACAATTCCTGTACGCCGCCATGCCACAAGCTCGGCTGCCCCACACGAATCAGCACCCGTCGAATTTCAGGTTGAAATCCAGCCACCGCAATGATCAAAACCCCGATGAGAAAGCCCTTGTATAGATAGGCCACATGGCTCAGGGCAAAACGCTGAACCACCTGATTAGAAATGATGGCACCCGCCACGAGGATAAAAATGACACCTCGAAATAGACGCTCGCCGCGTGTCCCCTCCAGAAAATCCACCACCCAGTACACCACCAGTCCAATAAGAAGCAATTCAATAATGACCGCCCACCACTCGTTATTGTCCATAACCCGCTGCAGGTAGTCAATTAAAGCTTCCATGTGGCCAAATCCCTTTGAAAAAAAAAGCCGCAAAACAAACATAGTTGCGACCTGCAATCCAAAAACTGAGTTAAACAACCTTTATCACTAGGGCACTCTTCTCTCAGACAAGTGGCTAACACGGTCCATATTGAACAATACATCTATATCTTCGGCCATCAATGCCACATTGTTTCGATAAACCCGGTCATGACGCCTGGCTCTTTCCGCAGATGTCTCACCGGGGCGATGATACATGCCACAACCAGACACCGCCAAAACAAATGCCAACCCTAATACAGAAATCACCACAGTCATCACAAACTTGCTCGTGCTTTTCATCATAACTCCCAAGAGAACACCAACGGTTCAAAATAAACAGATGCGTCAATATTGACTCCACAGACTGGCCTTGCTTACGCCAAACCTAGAACACATGTACCAGCCTCCTAAACACGGTTTTAGTATAGCAAGCCGATATCTGTATGTCAAGATCCTGAAGGGAATATGGCCCATTTAAGCCAATTCCTTCTAAATCTCGCAGAAACCAAGCCCCCGAAAATCTTTCTCTCGACCACTTTGAAACGAAATAATCTCACCCTGTGTGATAAAAATACCGCTTTTTTTTTGTAAAACTCCCTGTTTACAGTACAAAGCCTGGCTCTAGCAGACTCTTTGGGCCCTATTGCCAGAAAATCCATTTGACTTTGCCCCCCCTCTTCGATAATAATGAAATTGTGCTTTTACTCGTCTGTGTACGGGTTTTATCTATGCATCGCTCGTTTTAGAGTTACATTTACATCACAATGGAGGTTGTAATAAATGCGACAAAAAGGGTTTACACTTATTGAGTTACTCGTAGTTATTGCCATTATTGCGGTACTTATGGGCATCCTCATGCCGGCGTTACAGATCGCCAAGGAACAGGGCCAACGTGCGGCCTGCCAGGGAAATCTTAGACAATTAACCATTGCCTGGAATCTTTATGCCCAGGAAAACGATGACAAGCTCGTCAATGGCGATACAGGTTTTGATCATGGAAAAGAGAAATCCTGGATTGGCAGGCTATGGCTTGGCAATTATGCCAGCAGTTTTATCCCAATGGACGAAAAACTTCAACGCCGTGAGTTAGAGCAAGGCGCCCTATTCCCCTATGCAGCCAATGAACAAATCTATCGCTGCCCCACAGGACAACCAGGACACATGCAAACTTACAATCTTTTTGACTCCATGAGGGGACGCTCAAGGACCGGTACGGTTGGATCTGGTGGTTGGGATGCTAAGTCGCTTCGAAATGGCAGAACAATCCTGTATATCAAAAAGCTTAGCGACATTACCAGCCCTGGCCTTTCAGAGCGAGGCGTATTTCTCGATGAAGGCAGAACCACACCTGACAGTTATGCCACACACTATAATCAGCAGTCATGGTGGGATCCCCCCATGCTGAGACACACCAATGGCACCAACATTTCTTATGCTGATACCCATGTCGAATACGTGAAGTATACAGGCAAAGCTACTATTAAAGGTGGAGAACTGGAATTGGAACTCAAGTGGTCATCCGAGGGTCAGCGTGTTCCTCCGGCAGAAGACGAGCAAAGTAACGCAGAATTGCGCATGATGCGAAAAATATGCTGGGGAAGAATCCAAAAAGGGACCTAGTCTTCATCTCGTAAAAAAGCAAATTTTCAGCCAGTATTCTCTTCGA
>Ga0307990_1004519_pt1 | contig 10232 bp, 10 predicted proteins | sample EllFjometagen129_FD_203168 | JGI IMG/M metagenome (GOLD analysis project Ga0307990, IMG submission 203168) | Marine microbial communities from Ellis Fjord, Antarctic Ocean - #129 | ecosystem: Environmental > Aquatic > Marine > Unclassified | place: Southern Ocean | collected 2014-10-08
GCTCCGGTTCCGGTTCCGGTTCCGGTTCCGGTTCCGGTTCCGGCTCCGGTTCCGGTTCCGGTTCAGGCTCTGGCTCCGGTTCCGGCTCGACCTCGACCTCGACCTCGACGACTTCCGGTTCCTCTTGTGTTTCGGAGGAAATCGGACTCAGTTCATCCTCGTCATCTTCCAATTCGGCTGGGGTTTCGCTCAGACTTTCCTCGAAAGTGTCCGAGACGGGAGACAGCTCTTCATCCTCGTCCATCAGAACTTGATCTTCGTCGTCTGTGACGCCCGAATCGGACGGAGGGGCTTCTTCAATATCATCGGCTGTCTTTTCAGGCTCAGGGGAAGCAGCAGAGTCGAAAACATCAACGTCCCCCAAGTCGTCCACGCTTCCCTGATGCTTGTCGGGAACATCCCACATGCTTTCTTCAATCGCGTCGGGAATTTCTTCGGATATTTCTCCGACTTCGATTTCAATGGCCGGGGCGGTTTTATCCTCGGATTCCGGCTTTACATCGTCGGCGATAGCGTCAGCGGCTTCAGTTGCGGCCTCTTCGATCTGATCATCGACCGCCACACTGGCGGCTTCATCCGTCGGCTCATCCACAAGCTCTTCATCAATAAAGTCTTCGTCCAGTTCAATTTCAATCTCTTGGCCGTCGTCTTCCTCTACTTCAATGACGGGTTCTTCCGGTTCTTCCGGCAAGTGTTCGAGTGTATTGATCGCGTACATGTTGCCCGGATCAAACTCGATAATCTGCGCGCAGGCTTCCCGGACTTTGTCGGATCTGTCGATTTTTTCATAAAGCACGCACACGCACTGCAAGGCCTCAATGGCCCGACCGTTTTGCCCAACGGCCCTGTAGGCTTCGGCCAGCATTCTCTGGATCGAAACGGAACCGGAAAAGTCTGTCTTGCCGGATTCGATTCTCTTGATGACCTTCTGGTAGTCGCCGGATTCCAAATATGTCGCAAGCAGTGGTTCGACGATTTTCACATTGTCGATACCTCGATCCATGAGGCCTTCAAACAGGCGCCTGCGTTCGTCCGGCTTTTTTTGCTTTTCAAAAACCTCCGCAGCTTTGAGAAACTCGTCGATAGCGTCCTGGGCGAATCCCTCATTGAGATAGCGCTGGCCGAGTTTGAGCCGACCAACGGGATTTTCAGAATTCAGATCGATGAGCATGCGAAACACGTCCAGGGCCTCTTTCATGCGCCCCGCTTTTTCATGAATCGCAGCAGCTTTTGTGTATTGAGAAACAACTTCGCCCATGAGACCGAGCTTTTGATATTGTTCGGCGAGCTTGATATAAACCTTGATCATATTGGGATCGATAACCAGGGCCTGCTTATATACGGCGACGGCCTTCGGATAGATACGTCGTTCGGCGTAGTCTTCGGCGACGGTGAGATATTGATTCAAAGCATTGAGCTTGTCCTCGCGCCGCAGATAGGCGTCCGCCAACTTCAATCGCGCCCGCAGATCCGTCGGATCGTCCTGAGTCGCTTTGATTATCGACTCAAGCTCCACGTCCCTATCGGACGAAGTCATCGACTTGAGCTTGGAGAAAAAGGATTCCTTTTTCGGCTTCTTCGATGTCGCCATTAGCGCCCCCTGTCATCGCCTGCCGGGTGATCCCGATCAGCGTCGTCAATTTTATCCAGATGATGGTTTCTTACAATCGTCTCAAACTTTTGTCGAGATTCGTAATTCGCTGACAACCTGTCGCCGTAACAACCAGAGTGTCTTCAATCCGAACGCCGAAACGTCCCGGCAGATAAATGCCGGGTTCCACGGTAATAACCATGCCCTCTTTGGCGATGGTTTCGCTTTCTGAGTTCAGCCTCGGCGCTTCATGTACGTTCATGCCGACGCCGTGACCAAGCCCATGTCCGAAATAATCCCCGTACCCGGCCTGGGAAATGAAATTTCTGGCGATGGCGTCCACGTCCTTGAGTCTGACGCCGGGCTTGAGTGCCTCTATGGCATTGGCCTGCGCCTCGCGCACGATGTCAAAAACCTTTTCTTCTTCTTGCCCAATGTCGCCGCAAGCGACCGTCACAGTCTGGTCGGAGCAATATCCCCTATACACGCACCCAAAGTCGATGACGATCAATTCCCCTTTTTCAATCAGCTTTGCCGAGGCGACTCCGTGAGGAAGCGAACCACGATGACCCGAAGCGACGATAGTTTCAAAAGAGGGTCCTGATGCGCCGTTGCGCAGCATTCCAATTTCCAGCTCCGTGGCGACTTTTTTTTCGGATACGCCGGGCCGGATGGTTTCGATGGCCTTTTGAAATCCCTTTTCGCTTATCAGCGCCGCCTCGCGCATTATATCGAGTTCGCTGGAATCTTTTTGCAAACGCAAATCGTCCAGCTTCGAACCCAGGGCAATAAATTCGACGTTCGGCATGGCTTTGGTCAGCAGCGCCTTTTGCCGCACGGTCAGCGTTTCATCTTCAAAAGCCAGAGTCTTAGCGCCCATGCCTTCCAAAGCGCTCGCGATGCTTTTGGTTTTATCGTTCGATATCCTGATTTCGAATTTTGCCTTCTGGTTTTCAGCCTGCGTTTTGTATCGGGAATCCGTAAGGAAAAACAGAGTCTCGCGACCGATGAGAAGGGCAGCTTCCGATCCGGTGAAACCTGACAGATAGCGTACATTGGCCATGTTCCATACAAGGATCGCGTCGGTGTTCGCATCAGCCAATAATTGTCCGGCATCTTTGAGTCGCTCGTTCATGATGATTCAACCTCCGAAATATTTTTCAAATAATCGACCGCAAAACGCAAAGCCAACAGGTATCCGTGATACCCAAGCCCCGTGATTTTCCCAACCGCCGCCGCAGCGATATAGGAGCCGCGTCGGAAAGTTTCCCGAGCTTCGGGATTGCTCAAATGCACTTCAATAGCCGGCGTGTCGATGCCGGCCAGGGCATCTCGAATGGCGATGGAGGTGTGCGTGTAAGCGCCCGCGTTGATGATGATAAAATCGGCATCGCGTCCGCTTTCGTGAAGGCGATCGATGATTTCGCCTTCGTGGTTGCTTTGAAAAAACCGCACTTCCACATCAAGCTGCTTTGCCAGCGCCCCGATTTTGTTGTTGATGTCGTCCAGAGTATCGGTCCCATAGACTTTAGGCTCACGCGTTCCCAGAAGATTCAGATTAGGTCCGTTAATGACATCAATGACAGGCAATGACGCGTACCTCACACGTGACTAATGTGGTCAGTTTCTAATAGTTTTTCCCCGGCCAAACAAACGCTTGAAGAATCCGATAGGTTTGTCGCCATCGGATTTCGCCTTCGCCGACTTATCCACTGGCGTCGCATCGCCGTTTCCACCTGCTGCTTTAGAAGCCTTCCGGTCGTTGACTCCCGAGCGTTTTACTTCTTCAAGGGGTCTTGGTTCTTCGTCGAAAACTGTTTCCAGGTCGATGAGTTCGTCCGGCAGCAATTCGTCCCCCGATTTGAACAGGGAATTGACATCGGCGATAACAAAGTCATCTCCCGTTGACTCATCTTCGTGTTGCATTTCTTTTTCCGGCAGTGCAGTCCCTTCCGACGCTCGCCTCGCGGACTGTTGTCCACGCGTGGGCAAAGGGGCACCCTCGCCGGTTTCCAGACGACGCCAAAGTTCAATGCAGTCTTTGTCCAGGGGGTCCTTATCAAGACGCCTTTTTAATACTTTCATGGCGTCTTCATTGCGCCCCATGCGACCAAGCGCCAGCGTCAGACCGTAAGCTGCGGGGCCGTTATCGGGCAGTTTTTCAACAATCGGGGCCAGAATCCTGACCGCAGATTCCGATTTGCCCATGTCCGTATAAGTGAGGCCCAGGGCCTGTTGAATTGAAAGCGAACCGGGAAAAATGTCCAACCCGTTCTTTGCCGTATCCACTGCATTGTCCAACATGTCGTTTTCCCGGTACAGATCTGCAAGGCGCGTATAAATGTGCGCCGCTCCGCCCTTTGCTATAGCTTCATTATAGGCACCGATCCGGCGCCGAATTTCAGCGTCCATGAAAGCAAATCCCCCGTTTTTCGGCCTGCCGCCCTATGATAACGTTAGACAAATGTATTGGCAGTGGAAAGTCAAGGCCACGCTGTGATTTGTGTCATTTCCGGGGCTTTGTTTTTTTCCGCCTCATACCTGCAATCACGAAGCATAATACAAACAGGGCACAAACGCCAAAGGTAGGGTCGGATTGACGAAAATTTGATCCGACGGCGCAGCCGCAGCCATTATTCTCATCATCTCCACTATCGTTGTCGCCGCCGATATCGGCGCATTCTGCGGGTTCGTCGCTCAATTCCTGTTCGCTCACGGAATCGACCTGCGTGATTTTCATGTGATAGGGCGAAACGGAAATGCTGCTGCAATCGAAATTCGTTTCCACCATGACGTAACTCGCGATGGTATCTATGGCCTTTTTTGTCGGCGCAACCACGCAATCTCCCATGCACCAGGAAGCGCCGAGAAAAACGGGGTCGCCGGCTGTTCCCGCGTAAAGGCTGATGAACTTGTATCGCTCGTCGTCCTCATCAAGGATCTCGATTTTCGGAAAAGCTCCGCCCTTATTGCGTAGTCGAAATACATCCTTGTCGTACAAAAGCAAATCAGGAAGTTCCACATCCGTGAAATCCGTGCTCGCCATCCAGAGGGAATCGTTTTGTTCGTACTCGTCGTCCGGCGGCATCTGTCCGTTGCAAAAGGCATCCGCAGCGGCGCGTATGTCGTCTTCATCCAGATCGGAAGCAATGATCTTTTCTCTGTAGTAGGCGTACATCGTCGCTTCTTCCACTTCCGAGTGGCCCAGTCCCCAAAAATGGCCGATTTCGTGCGTTATCGTATCCGTGAGATTGTAGGTCCCCGGCGCTCCGTCCGCAGACCAAACGTAGTCCTGCGCGTTGATGGCAATGTCGCAATCCACGACCTTTCCGTTCGCCTCGTAATAGCACAAGGTCAACGCTAGGGTTTGCTCGCCGTAATCCCAACCCGAACTCGTTTTGAATATGACGTTTTTAAAATCCGGCGAATTGCTCGACCAGACAATATCAGTCAAACCATCATATTGAAAATCAAGGGTGCAAAAAGTCTGGCGGTCGCTTTCCCAGCGCTTGAAGCTGTTTATCACCACATCCTGAGCGCCGTCGAACAGGTTTTCTACGTTTTTACTGACGGAAAATCCGACCGGATACCGTTCCCAATAACAGGAATTCACCCCGCAACGAGTAAACTCATAGGCGTGCAAGGGCATCGGCGCGCAGACAACGAGGATGAGGATAAAGAGTAATTTTTGAAAGGTTCCGAAATGGGACGCAAAGCTCAAGGCTTTTTGCCGATCAATTGCCGGATTTCATCCAGCGTGAATTTGACGGGATAGGCCTCCACGCATTCGGCTCGCTCCTTTTCGCACCCCTTTAGGGATTTCACCACACGCTTAAAAGGATCCTGCACGGCGATCAGCTTGCCCGGCTCGCCGTTGGCTATCAGTGAAAACCGCCCCTGAAAAAAGCCTCGGATGCGATAGCGTTCCGATTTGTCTTTCTCAAGCGCCAAAAGAACATGATCGCCCATTTCCAGAACCGGAGCGCCAGGAACCAAAAGGCCGATTTCTCCCGAGTCGCCGCCTGGAATCAGCACGGCGACTTCCCTGGCCTCTTCGCCTTTTAGTACAGAGTCAATCTTGACAATCGCTTCGGTCATGATGGGCGTTAAAGCGCCTTCAATCTTTTTCGTTTCCAGCCTGACGACTTTTCCCGCGACGACCAGATCGGCTTCGGCGAAAAGCTTGTCCGCATCAATCTTCATCACCGTTGTCGCGCCGACCGGGGTGCAAAAGATCAGGACCAGCGCGGTTAGCCAGAGATATTTGAATTTTCCCCAGGACATAGGAACTGGGGAAGTATGACGTATGACGTATGAGGCATGAGGTATGGATTGGCGACATCGCGTTCGCGCTTCTTTCATCATTCCTCATTCCTTTGGCTTCTCAAACATTCACAGGCGGGAACGCCTGTGCCACATTCGCGACAGGAATGTCGCTCCTACACTGACCACTGTTCACTAACCACTGACAACTAATCACTATCCACCAAAGAAGCCGCGCTCTTTGAGGACGGACTCCAGCGTCGGATCGCCAATTTCCTGCAAATCATACAGAACACGCAAAGTCGGCTTTCCGATATCGATGATTCGCCGCAGGTCGATGGGCGTACCGATGAGCACCATGTCGCAATCAACGGCGCGGATCGTGGCCGCCAAGTCCTTGACCTGATCGTCGCCGTAGCCCACTGCGGGCAACACGCTGTCGAGGTGAGAATATTTTTCGAACACTCCCTTGAGGTCGCCCACCGCGAAGGGTCTGGGGTCGACGATCTCAGCGGCGCCGTATCGTCGGGCGGCAAGGTAGGCCGCGCCGTATTTCATACCTCCGTGCGTGAGGGTCGGCCCATCTTCCACGCATAGGACGCGCTGGCCGCGAATCTTATCTCCGTCTTCAACCATCAAGGGGCTGGCCGCCTCAATGATGACGGCATCCGGGTTCATACGGCGAATCGTGTCGCGCAAGGTCGCGACGTCCACAGCGCCCGCAGTTTCGGCTTTATTGATGACTACGCAATCCGCTCGAAGCACGTTGGAGGCGCCGGGGTAATAGGTCTGCTCATGACCGAGGCGCAGGGGATCGGCGACCACGATTTCGTAGTCCGGTTTGTAAAAGGGCAGATCGTTGTTGCCACCGTCCCATAGAACGATGTCGGCTTCTTTTTCGGCCTCGGCCAAAATCGCCGCGTAGTCCACACCCGCCATGACGATGACGCCGGCGTTGATCAGCGGTTCATATTCTTCCAGTTCCTCGATGGTGCACTCGTGCTTGTCCAGATCGCTGAGGTCCGCAAAGCGCTGCACCCGTTGCTTGGCCAGATTGCCGTAGGGCATCGGGTGCCTGATGGCCACGACGCGCTTTCCCGCCTCGGTAAGAAATCCCGCGATCTTTCGCGTAGTCTGGCTTTTGCCGCAACCGGTGCGAACCGCGCACACGGAGATGACCGGAACTTTGGATTTGATAAGGGTCTTGCGCGCGCCGATGAGTTTGAAATCGGCTCCCGCAGCGATCACGCGGCTGGCGAAGGTCATGACGTATTCAAAAGGCAAATCCGAATAGGAAAGCACAACCTCGTCGATGTCGTGTTCATCGATCAAAGCGTCAAGCTGCTCCTCGGGCACGATGTCGATGCCTTCCGGGTAAAACGGCCCCGCCAGTTCCGGCGGATATCGGCGCTGATCAATGCCCGGAATCTGCGTGGCGGTGAAAGCCACAACTTTTTCGCCCGGATTGTCCCTATACACGCAGTTGAAGTTGTGAAAATCGCGCCCGCCGGCGCCGGCGATAATGACTTTCCTGGTGGCCATGCCTTCTCCTTGTTTTCGAAGTCTTTATAACTTCGATTTGTTTTGTGTTTTCATACGCAGCTTAAAAAAAGCGCGTTTCAAAGCCCGATCACGGTAACATTCTAAACTTTGGCGTCAACACCGAAATATGAGAATTATTGGATAAATTAATACCGGGTGTGATCCTTAATTATTGGACGCGGCGAGTCATGCCTTTTCAAAATCCGGTTGCGGAAAACGATAATATTGATTACATTTCATCGCTTGCAATCAGGACATTGAGCGTAGAGGAGAGATGTATATGAATCAGCCGAAAAATCAGATAGGTGTTGACTTCGCAATCTCCTATGCTGGCGAAGAGAAAGCAGTAGCTAAGGAGATTGACACACGCCTCCGCGAGCTAGATTTCAATGTATTCTTCGCAGACCGTAACCGGCCTTTGCTGCTTGGCGCAGATGGTGAGATATTCTTCGAGCGCATGTTCTCCGAAGCCAAACAGGTTGTGGTTCTTATATCAAAAAATTATAAAAGCAAGCCATGGACAAGATTCGAGTGGGACGTGATTCAAAAGCGTGAAAACATCAACCGCTTTATCCCGGTTCGTATCGACGACACCCCAATCGTTGGACTGCCTTCAAACATCATCTATTTCCCCTTCAACGGGGACAACTATCAAGAAATTGTTGACGCGTGCGTCGAGAAGCTTCTGATTTATGAGCAAGCACAGGGAATTACCAGACCAAGCGAGTACGAAACTTTTTTGACTGCGATCAAATCTGGAAGCAAAGGCGCAACGGCGCGAGCATACCAGCTTGTCAAGGATAAGCGGACTCGCTCTCCCCTGGATGACTGTGAAATTCCACAAGGCATGGCTCCCGCCTACAGGGTGGTTGATCTTGAATGGGTCAACGTCTCTGTCGTCAAACGACTCAGTATCAAGGTTATTGTTCCCAAGAATTCCTCGCGTGAAGCTGTTCTTTTCAATCTTAAGTATTGTGCAGCCAGCCACTTCAACGCATACAAGCCTGACGCTCTGATGGTTTTTGGCTATTTTGACGAAGGCGAGAACACTGACACGAACTTCGTATATACTGCAGGTCGCGTGGAATTCGCCCCATTTGGAGACTGGGAAAGGGCAGAGGAAGGAGTAGCCTACAATATACCCACGTCTGAATTTGAGTTCAGCGTTGATCTGGCGGGATAATGCGCCAAAATTGGAACTGTCAGCATGTTTTCATTCACTTGATTGTATGCCATTTAAAGAGAACTCGAAGTGACCTTATAGCAGGTCGATAAATTCACTTAGGGAAAGACCGGCGTCTTTGAGGATGTGGCTCAAGGTGGATCTCTTTATCGGTTTGTGGGCTGGAATGGTCACCTTGATGGTCCCTTCCGATGTTTCCTTCTCGATTCGGATGTGGCTTCCCTTTTGGCGAACCTCGGTAAATCCCGCTCTACCTAAAGCCGCCATGACCTTTTTGTAGCCAAGGGAAGGAACTTTGGTCAAAGGGATATCTCGTGGACGATGGCTGATTTTTCAGATTTTATTCGCTCGGACTCGGTATCTTCGAGGTACAGTTCTATGGCTTCGCGGATGTTGGCTAAAGCCTCTTCTTCCGTGTCGCCTTCGCTGATGCAACCGGGCAATGCCGGAACATAAACAGTGAAACCGCCCTCGTCGGAAGCTTCGAATACAGCGTTCAATTTCATAGCTTCTCCCGTCCTTGTCTGATTATCCAACCTGCCGACGAGACAGTCAACGATTAATTTTCACAACCTAAGGTTGCGCGATGGAAGCGCCAAGTGGTCTGAAGTAGTGAATGATGAGGGATGAGGTGAAAAAGGGAGTTTTTGTCATTTCGAGCGAGCCTCCAGCGAGTCGAGAAATCCCTTGATTATTAGGATGCCGCTTAAGGACAAAGGGATTCCTCCACTGCGCTTCGCTCCGGTCGGAATGACAGCGGGTGCGTTTCGCTTCGACTGGAATAACAGCAGGTCACGCTTCGCTGCAAACTTCGCCCGGGCGCAGTGCCATGAGGGACGGCTGTCAATCTTGTTTTTTAAGAATTACTCAGTCGATGGCCATGTGTGGTTTTTTGGATCAATGGCCACGCGAACCACGCGACCTCGAACGGACAGGACGATGGGGAAAATGCGACCCTCGTCGAAGTACTCCACGTAGGTCGGCACGTTTGACATCACAGCCTCGGAAACCATCTTGCTTTCCAGATCGCTTAAGTTGGCAATCTCTTTATGGGCCAAAGCCAGGTGCGCCACCTTCAGCAAAACCATGCCGACTTCGGCCTCGCGGCGCGATAGCACTTTGTTTGTTACAAGCCTGTGAATGTAAGCGAGATCGTCTGGCGTCCATTCGATTTGCATTTAACCCTCCGATAATGACTACTGCCCCAAGTCATACACATATCAAGATTAGCTGGAAAAATCCAATCGCACGCCTTTTCCATCAGGATTACTTGCCCATCAGCTCCTGCGATTTCATCTCGTCCATCTTTTTCTTCATGATCGGATCGTATTTTTCCAGCGACGCAAAAAATTCGTCCAGATCGTCTTTTTCCAGGACCTCAACGGGCACGAAAGGCTCAAGATCCAGGTCGTCGATTTCCAACTCATAGCCCAATTCACGGACCAGGATGAGAGCCTTGCGCGCCACGTCCATGCCCGACAGATCTTCGCGTGGATGCGGCTCCGTATAACCTAGTTCTTTGGCCTTGCGGACCGCTTCGGACAAAGGCGCGCCGCTCTGTCGCTGCCTCGCGCAAGCTTTTACCGCCGTCTTTCTCCCGCGCTTTGCCGTGATCGTCCGAAACCGAAAAGAGCGCTGGACGATGATGAGCGT
>Ga0307990_1004520_pt1 | contig 10227 bp, 11 predicted proteins | sample EllFjometagen129_FD_203168 | JGI IMG/M metagenome (GOLD analysis project Ga0307990, IMG submission 203168) | Marine microbial communities from Ellis Fjord, Antarctic Ocean - #129 | ecosystem: Environmental > Aquatic > Marine > Unclassified | place: Southern Ocean | collected 2014-10-08
CCCGGCATAGTCATTTTCAAATCATTGTCTTGCTCATAATTTCCTATCTTAAATTTTATTGAAGAGAGAGAAGCTGTTTTATGGCCTGTTTGTTCTAAAACTTTGGCAACAAATTCTACTGTAGTTGATTTTCCGGCTGTGCCTGTAATACCTACAACTATCATTTTTTTAGAAGGGAACCCATATAAAAAGGCCCCTGCAAACGCAAGGCAATAATGATAAAAATCCAGTAGAAAACAAGGTATAATTTTTTTAATCGATTCTTTGATTGTCATATATATTACTGCTTGCCTAATATTTTTAATGCCTGTTCTATTATTTTATCTGAGCCTTTTATATCTTTTGATACTTTTGCTATTGCGTTTTTCGCTATTTCTCGAGAAAAACCAAGACCAATCAATGCATCCTCTGTTTCACTTGTTTTCACAGAAGGTGTTTTGCTTTTTTGGAATTCTTTAATCTTGCCTGAAAGCTCTAAAACAATTTTCATTGCTCTTTTTCTGCCAATCCCAGAGATTTTCTCAAATATCGTTTCGTCTTGAGCCAAAATTCTATCTTTAATACTTTCCAAAGAGCCGAGTGCAGAAATCTGAAGCGCGGCTTTTGGCCCAACCCCAGAAATGTTGTTTAGAATTTCGAAAAATTCAAGTTCCTTAAAATCTAGAAATCCATAGAGGTCTAAGCTATTTTCTCTTACGTTGAGAAAACAAAAAATCTTAAATTCATCATTAGTTTGAATAATTTCAGAAATTCTTTTCTCAGACAAAAAAACCTTGTACCCAACATGGTTTACGTTTAGAATAATGAATTTATCCTTCTTTAAAATAATTTTTCCTTCCAAGTAAGCAATCATAGTATTGTTATAATGTTATTATAATAATCATAACGTTGTCATAATGTTATGATAACCTAGCTAAAGGCATTTGACAACTTATCTTTTAAATATTACATTAGATACATGCCAATTAAAAAATCCACAAAAAAATCTCTGCGCCAGAATCCAAGAAGAAGAGCAAAAAACATTCTTTATAAGTCAAAGATGAAAGACCCTATCAAGATAGCGAAAACTTTGGTTGCTGAAAAGAAAAACGACGAAGCCAAAAAACTTTTACCTAAAATACATAAAGCAATAGATAAAGCGGCCAAGGCAGGGGTTATTAAGAAAAATACAGCTAGCAGAAAGAAATCTGGAATAACCAAACTAATGAACAGCTAACCCAGAAGTTGTTAACAGCTTCTGGGCTAACAACGGAAAAAATGTGGAGGTTAAACCTCCACATTTTTTCAAATCAATTAAATTTCAGCGACGAGTAGATTAAGCGCTATCTCCGGATCTATCTTGCCAGTTTTTATATCAAGATCTATTTTGAAAATATTTTGGAATATTTTTTTCAATTCCGAGAAAGTAAATTTTTGGGATTGAAAATAGCTTTTTCGCGCAACAAAAGGATGTAGTCCGCTTTTACTGACAACAATATTAAATGGTTCGCCTTTTTGAATAAGTTCTTTAACTATCAAAAGGTTTTTGATCTGAAAATTTATCATTGATAAAAGATACAAAGGGGAATCTCCTTTCCTCAAATGTTTATTAAGCAAGCCCAGAGCTTGTTTTTTGTTTTTTCCAGAAATAGCATCAATAGTTTTGAAAATATCGGTTTCAACTTTAGGTTTTACTAATAAATAAATATCTTTTTCTTCTATTTTTGCATTGCCTTTATAATTAGCCAATTTATTGATTTCTTGGCTCATTCTCCATAAATCATTACCAATATTATCAATAAAAACACCTAAAGCATTTTCGCTTATGGTTGCATTGTATTTTTCAAATTCTTTTTTCGCCCAAACTTTTAGTTTTTGAGTGCCAAGAAGGTTAAATTCTTGAGATTTGGCATTCTTCTTTAAAAATGAAAATAAAGAGTTTCTTGGATTGGTTTTTCCATTTTGGTAAAGTAAGATAATATCTTCAGAATTCATTAAATCTTTTTTTGCGTTTAAGAATTTTTCCTTAAAGCTAATATCTGAAAAAGGGTTGCTTATAATTATTAACTTTTTTTCCTTGAACATTGAGTTCTGCATTGTTTCTTTGTTAAATTGATCGAAAACAGCATTAATAGATTTTTTATCGCAATCAAAATATTTCAAATTCAATCCACTTTTGTGGATTTTTTGATAATGTCCTATTATTGATTTCAGTTTCTCTCTTATCCTGAAATCATCTTCTCCAAAAAGGAAAATAATCATAGAATATCCTTGAATTATGAAATGTTTTATGCTTTTTTATCAAATAAAGCCCTTAAAAGGGGCTTTATTCAAAAAATCTGTGTTACTTAATTTAAAATCTTTACTTTAGGATTGTTCTAATTTTTTCGACAACTTCTTCTGGTGTAAAATGTGCCTTAATCAAATAGTCGTTTGCGCCCATCTTTAATCCCTTTTCTATGTCGTCTTTTTGCCCTAAATTTGAAAGAATGATAATAGGAATTTCAGACAAGGAAGGGTCTGTTTTAATCTGCGCCAAAACTTCAAACCCGTCTATTCCCGGCAGAATAAGGTCAAGCAATATCAAGTTTGGCTTATCTTTTTTGATTTTTTTTATTGCTTTTTCTCCGTCTTCTGCTTCAATTATCCTGTATTTTTTACTTACAAGCTTTTGCCCAATTAGTTCACGCAGGAATTGATCATCTTCAACAATTAAAATATTTTTATCCATATCTCTTGATTAATCCTATTTTTTAGCTATTAGAAATAGGAATTAATATGTTTTTTAACCTTTTCTACGACCTCCAAAGGATCGAATTCGGTTTTAACAAGCCAGTCCTTAGCACCCAATTTTTGCGCCCTATCAAGTTCAACCGGCTGTCCTGAATTAGATACGATAATAATTGGAATATTTTTAAGTTTCTCATCCTTTGACATTGCTTCCATTACCCCGAAACCATCTATTTTAGGCATAACAATATCTAACAAAATAAGGTCGGGTTTTATCTTTCTCATAGTCTTAAGTCCTTCTTCGCCGTTACGCGCTATCGAAACTTCATAATTTTCATCAGTCAATTTTTTTCTAAGAAGTTCTAATAAAATTTTCTCATCTTCTATTATTAAAATCTTTTTTTCCATAAAACATTAACATATAAACATTTAAACATATAAACATTTATTAAAATGTTAAGATGTTAAGATGTTAAAATGATTGTATTGATTTATTCTACCTTTTTTAAAAAATAATTCAAGGAAATACACTATTCATTAAATTGTTTTCAATGTCTTGTAAATTATTTTACAATAGGCAAGGTAACGTAAAAGGTAGTTCCTGTATTTTCCTTAGAATCAAACCAGATTTTACCTTTATGAGCCTCAACAACATTTTTTGCAATATAAAGACCCAGTCCCGTGCCTTCTGTTTCTTTCCTTATCGCATTAGTTCCTCTAAAAAATTTGGTGAACACTCTTTTGTATTGGTTTTCAGGAATTCCAATACCAGTATCCTGAATAGAAAATTTTATTTCTTTACTAGTCTGACTCAATGACACAATTATTTTTCCCCCAGGAGCGGTGTATCTTATTGCATTGTTAAGAAGATTAGTAAGGGCTATTTTAATCTTTTCAATATCTATGCTTGTCTTGCCTAATCTTTTCTTAGGGCAATTAAATTCAATTTCTATTTTTTCTTTTTTCGCTTTTTCCTTGTATAAATCAATCAAGCCTTGAACCAAATTTTTCAGGTCCACCGTAACGGGTTTATAAATATACCTACCCTCTTCAATTCTTGTAATGTTCAAAAGGTTATTGACCAATGTAATCATTCTCTCATTCGCGTTATAAGCATCTTCGAGAAATTCTTTTTGTTCTTTATTTATTTTCCCTAAATCTCCTTCTAAAAATATCTTTATGGTCCATTTAACGGCAGACAGAGGAGTCCTGAGTTGATGCGCTGCCAAAGAAACAAATTCTGTTTTCATTTTTTCTACTAATTTCTCTCTGGTAATATCATGCAATATTACTAAGTGTCCAACTATTGTTTTTTCAACAGAGATTGAAACTATAGTTATTTCTAAAACTAAATTTTTTCTAATGCGAACTTCTTCTCTAGAAACCTTTTTGTTCTTCTTCATAAGACCAGACAAAGGACGTAGAAAAGGTAATTCTGAAACAGGTTTTCCTATTATTCCCTCTTCTTTCTCTATCCCGAAAAAATCTTTTGCTTTTGGGTTAATAAGAGAGAATCTTTTACGTTTATCAAAAAACAAAAGCCCGTCTGTGAAATTAGTAATGATAGACATAGTTCTATTCTTTTCTTCTTCTGCTTTCCAACGCGCATGCTCTGCGTCTTCCAACATATTGATCAATGCTTCCTTGGCTTTTTTCAATTCTTTTGTTCTTTCGTCAACTTTTTCTTCTAATTTTTCTCGGAGTTCAACCGATTCTGTAATATTTGCGATACTTACGAAATAGCCTACAAAACTCCCTTTAGCGTCTTCCCTAATAGAAAAAGAAATATTGGTCAAAATTTGTTGCTTGCTTGCAGTTGATAGCGTCAAGTCATCGCTTCTAATCTTTCTTTGCTGCAGAGTATTGTCTAAAAGGTCATCTATCTTTTTCTTTTCTAAAAAAATACTGCCTATAAATTTTCCAACGATATCTATGACCTTGTAACCTGTCAAAGATTCAAAAGATTTATTAACATAAACAATAACGCCTATGCCACTTAAAGAACAGACTGCTATGGGTAGCGCCGCCGAGAATTCGTTGATATAGCATTGCAAATCATCCAAATCTTCTTCAGTTCTTTTTAATTTTTGTTGTATTTCTTCTAAATTTTGTTTAGACATATTTCTATGTTTTCTGATTTTTTGTCTTCGTGGTTCTATTTGCAAAGAATTCTATTCCCATTCAATTGTATATTCATGATAAGGACCACCTTTAAACATACACTTGGTTTCTTGGATAGTAATCTTTTTGCTTCTAATAACATAATGAGCTATACAAAAAAAATAGCCTTTTAGAGAAACGCAAAGAACAGGGTCAATTCTAAAATTTTTAAGATGAAGAATTAATTGTTTTTGTTTTTCGTCAACTTTGGCTGGAACTAATTCTCCAACCGAATAGTGTTTTTGCCATAATCGAGATGCTTCTTTAACTGCTATCTCGATTGAAATAAAATATCTCATCAACATAGTTGCAGGAAAAGAATACTTAGGTGACGAACGACCTAACTCAAAAATTTCTTTATCTCCCCATTGAAAGGTTTCTTTTATGGCTAACAAAGAAAGAACTCTCAGCCCAACAGGATACCATTTAAGGGATTTTATTGCTTGATAGTCAATAGGATTTTCCCAATCATTTAATTTCTTTCTCAAAAGATCGGTCTTATTTTCTCCTAATTCGTTTTTAACATACTCAAAATCGGTTTTGAAAACAGTGCCTCGCACCATTCCCGGAATCAACATAATTCTACGAACTTCTTGTTGTGAAATTTTATTATTCGTCATAAAAATATTTAATTTTTAAATTTAGACCTTTTATTTTAATTCTTCTTTTATTTTTTTAATCTCTTTTTTTAGTTCTATCATTTTAAGTTCTCTGCCAACAGTAAGTCGATAGAATCTTTCTAAATCGCTAACTCTTTTGCGAAGTTGTTTCGTCTTTTCTTTAATCGTATCTTCTTGTTGCCCTGACAGCTCTTCTAACTCTTTGGTCCTCGCTTTAACCTTGACCTCTAACACATTTTTTGCTTCTTCTAGGGCAATCTGGTATTTATTTAGATCTCTAATCATTCTGTTAAAGGCTGTGGCCAATTCACCAATTTCTGTTTTCGACTTTACTTTAGCCTGAACATTTAAGTTACCTTTCCTGGCTTTCTCACAAAGTCTGGTTATTTGGGTTAGGGGAGAGATAATGCTTCTTTTAAGAATCAAAAATAAGATAAAAAACATTATAGTTATGCTGATGCCAAGAAAAGCCATATCTCTTATCCACATTTCCCTAATAATCTTTTCAACTTCGTCTAAGGTAAACCCTATCCAAATCGTTTTGTCAGAATAACCGGGATAAATAATTAATTTTATCTCATTGTCTTCAAAAACTTCGTCTTTTATTATTTCTTTTCTACTTTTTGAAACCGTATAAATTTCAGATGTCTTAATAGTTCTTCCTCTTTCTTCGTCAATACTGCTTTCTATTATAACGCCATCTGCGCTTACAATTCTTATATATTCCACTTCTCGAAATCTTGCCATTTCTTCAATAAAAGCTCTTTCCATTCCAGGCACCAAGGCCAAACGATAAACCCAAATAGGTGAAGCCAATGTTTCGTTAATAGTTTCTGCCAAGTGAATTTTTTCTTTTATTGCGGTCTGAACTAATTCTTCTTTATTTCCCTTTAAAGTAAAATAAATCGAAATAAAACTAAAGCCGACAAAGGCTATCAAAATTATAGAAACTAAAACATAAAGCGAATATTTTTTCATAAAAAATATCGAAAATTCTTGTCAAAAAACCGTATTCCATACTATTTTCAGCAAAAAACAATCACTGAAAATCTAATAAAAGGACAACAAAAATGTTTATTGTTCTGTTAACGAGGCAAGCCCTCTGGGCTGACAGAAGAACTATGGGCAGCTGGAACTAAATAAATCGAATTAATCATAATTTCTTCCAAATTCTTTTCGGGAATACCAAGCTTTCTCATTTCAGAAACTCCTACTTTTGCTCCCTCGTTCAATGCTAAAATTTTACAATTAGGCAACTGGCTTTTAAGCCAAATACCCAACTCATAGGGGACAATGAAAATAGGGTCAAACAATTCTTTCCATTTTTTTACATCAACAGAAGAAAAATTATCAAAATGTCCATTTGAGACTAACACCAAGTCAATATCTTCGACCTGGACTAAATCTTTATACTCTTCTGGAAAATCTAAATTATATTTTATGCCCGGATTAACTAAAATCCTGGTGCCTTCTGGACTTTCAAACACCCAATTTTTTCCTCCCAGCCATAGGACTTTAATTCCTGACACTTCTTTAGTTTCGGCAATATTAAAGCTTAAAACTTTTTCTTCTAATCCATATTTTTTAATCTCTTTCAAAAATTGAGAGGAATTTTGCTCTAATTCAGGAAAATTGCCATAATTTGTCGGAATAATATATTGTTTAGGGTTAACCAATTTAGCGCTAAAAGCGGCGGCGGCGGGATCCATCGTATAGATATTTCCAATTGGAAGAAAGGCGACTTCTGGTTCGAAATATCTGCCAATTATTTCCATTTCTGAACTTAGCCCTGTGTCTGAAGCAAAATAAAACTTAACATTATTCTCAAACTCAATCACAAAACCAACTGACTGACCGGTCGAAACATAGGGAGGAACCCTTAGTGATATTAACTGCACTTCTCTGCTTAATTTTTCATATGAAGTTTCTAATTCTTCTAAATTTTCTTCTACAAAATCTCTGCTTTGAAAACCTAAACGCAACCCAATGAAAGTAAAAATTAGACAAAGAGCTACTACCCCAAGGGCAATTTTATTAAACATATTAATATTTTATTAAATATTTTAAATTACGCAAAGCATAAACAAAACAAAAGAAAGCGACAAGGTAAAAATGTTTTGTTCTTTTATTTTACCTTTTTTGGAAAATAAAACAAACTCAGGTTTTCCCCGAGTTTGTTTTATTTTCCCTATCTTCTATTGCTCTCTGTTAATCCAAGAGTTTAAAGATAGAAAGAGACGCTTCTTCAAAACTTGCTACGTAAATATATCCTCCCGAGGAATATACAGACCAAGCACCTGCCAGGAAGGTAGAATCTTCGTCTCCGTGAATAGAGTCAATCAATTTTGGATTAGTCGGTTGAGATATATCAAAAACCGACAAGGCGTTATCTTCAGCTGAAGTGACATACGCCATATCTCCTGAGACAAACACCGAACTTGCTCCACCTAAAAAGCTTGGAGCGCCTTCTCCATGGACATTGCCTAAATACAAAGGAGCAGTTGCGTCAGAAACATCAAAAATCGTAAAGGAGTCATCGTAAGCAGAAGCAACATAGGCCTTGTTTCCTAAAACAAATACCGAGATAGCTCCGTTAAGATAATTAGGATAGCCAGCTCCTCTTGCTGTTCCAATGTGTTTTGGATTAGTTGGGTCAGAAATGTCTGAAACGCTTAGGGCATCATCTCCAGCAGTGGCAACATAAGCATATCCATGTTCCACAGAAACACTACTTGCTCCATCTAAGTAAGGAGAGGCTTTTCCTGAAACCGAGCCAAGATATTTAGGGGATGTCGGGTCTGAGATATCTACCAAGGTTAAAGCCTTTTCGTCGAAAGCCGCAACATAGGCAATTTTTCCAACCACACAAACAGAGTTAGCTCCGTCTAAATAATTTGGAGCGCCTGTTCCTGAAATCACACCCAGGTGTTTAGGATTAACAGGGTCAGACACATCAAATATGGTCAAAGCGTCATCCATATATGAAGCAACGTAGGCTATGTCGTTTATAACAAAAACCGAGTCAGATCCTCCTAGGTAATTTGGAGCTCCAGCACCTGTAAGCACTTTTGCTAATTTAGGGTTTGCCGGGTCGGAAATATCAAAAATGCTAAGAGAGCTATCTTGTAAAGAAGCAATATACGCATATTTTCCGGCAATGCGGACTGAACTTGCTCCATTTAGAAAATTAGGTTCTCCGGCTCCGGCAATACTCCCTACAAACTGAAGCTTTTGTCCTGTAGCCGGAGGATTGTCGTCTGAAGACTCACTAATCATCCACACTAATCCTGCTCCAACAGCAATTATGATAATAACTAATATTATCCAATATACTTTATTTTTCATAGTTTTTATTTTTTAAATTAATAATCGACCTTTATGGCCCCTTAATCTTAGGGGCACTATCTCTAATAAAATCAAATTTAAAACAAAGATAAAATAATTATTCTTTCTATCTTTTAACCTAAAATAAGTCTAATTTTTGCTATTATCTCGTCTGGTGTAAAATGTGCTTTAACCAAATAATCATTCGCTCCCATTTTTAGTCCTTTCTCGATATCGTCTTTTTGCCCAAGGTTCGAAAGGATAATAATAGGAATTTTAGACACAGCAGGATTTGTTTTGATCTTAGATAAAACTTCAAATCCGTCTATGCCCGGCAAGATAAGGTCAAGCAAAACCAAATCTGGCATTTTTTCTTCAACTTCTTTTACGCCTTTTTCTCCGTCGATCGCCTCAAAAACCTCATATCCTTCACGGTCAAGCTTTAAAGAAATTACTTTTCTAAGAAACTTATCATCTTCTATTACTAATATTTTTTTCGCCATAAAATAAATCAACGAACAATGAACCCGCCCGAACGACTGACGTTCAGTCGGGCGGGCAACAAACAATGAACAGTAAATAATTAGTTATCATTACCCGTTCATTATTATTATCTATTGTTAGTTGTTAATTAATTTATTGTAGCTTTTCTAAAAAATAAAAACAACAACAAGGATTAACAGTCTTCAACTATGAAATGCAATTTTTTGTTTAAAATTTTTATCTCAAAAAGCATTTCCATTAATAAAGATTTTCTCCTAGGAATTCGGAAAACCTTTCCTTTGTTGGAATTATTAAATAAAAAGTGGTTCCTTGTTTAAGTTTTGAATAAAACCAAATTCTGCCTCCGTGCGCTTCAATAATATTTTTAGCGATAAAAAGACCTAAGCCTGTTCCTCGCGTATCTACTTTCATTGCATTGCTCCCTCTATGGAAAATATTAAACATATCCTTTTGCTCATTGTAGGGGATTCCAATGCCATTGTCTTTTATTTGAATTTCTGCTTCTTCTTTTCTAATTTTTAACAAAATTGAAATTTTTCCTTTAAGGGGAGTGTATCTAATTGCATTATCAAGTATATTCCCAATAGCTATTTTCGTTCTTTCTTTGTCCAACATAATTTTTGGGATTTGTCCTTGCGGAGCACTAAAGCTAAATTTAATTTCTTTTTCTTTTATTCTATCTTCAGACAATTCTATGACAGATTTAATTATCTCTGAAACATCCGCAAGAGTTTTCTTAGAAATATACTTGCCTTCTTCTATTTTCGTCACATCTAATAAATCATTAATAAGGGCAATCATCCTTTCGTTTGTATTGTATGTTTTTTCAATAGTTTTTTTCTGTCTATCGTTAAGTTCTCCCATTTCTCCTTCTAAAAGCATTTTTGTGCTCCATTTCACAGCAGAACTT
>Ga0307990_1004521_pt1 | contig 10223 bp, 8 predicted proteins | sample EllFjometagen129_FD_203168 | JGI IMG/M metagenome (GOLD analysis project Ga0307990, IMG submission 203168) | Marine microbial communities from Ellis Fjord, Antarctic Ocean - #129 | ecosystem: Environmental > Aquatic > Marine > Unclassified | place: Southern Ocean | collected 2014-10-08
AAAGAGGAGGTTTTTGCTCTCTGTGCCAGATCCACTTGGAAGTCGAAAGAGCACTTATATTCGTGTGATGTAATTTTTACCATGAAGAGCATGGAGATACATGAAGGGCTGCCGCCAGGGTCGCAGGTTTGTACACTTTGTCGTGGGGCCGCCATTCCAGGTCCCTTCGGGACCTTCGTGTGCTCCGTCAGGATTGTCTCGTCAAGCAAGCTTGGTCGACGCTCCTTCCTTCGCCTACTTTAAAAAATGGCTTTGTTATGATACTGGAGGCCCACTAGAAAATGCGCCAGCACAATAAGAATAGAAACTTCCATCTGATTGACGTTCATACTGTCAAGGTTCCTACGAATACAAATCCAAGCCGTCATATGAGGCCGGGGCTGACTCCATGTGGGAAACTTGTTTCCCTAAGTGGAGACGGGCGTAGGACTCCCACGCAGTGGCACGCGCAGCGTGGTGGGACGGCGGCGCATGAACGAAGAAAGAATCTACGAACCGCCACCTGCCCTCCATGCTCTTCATGGTAATAAGAAATAAAACAAGAACGCTTTAGTCCTTCTTCGTTTAGGATCCTTAGCAAAGTCCAAATGATTCAATCCAGGTTGGTCTTTAGTGTGATAAGGCTTGGCTGCGGCCGTAGGCTGCGCCATGTATTCTGTGGTTAAAAAAGAAAATCAACCGCAGAACACGCAGAAAGACACAGAATTAAATAAGAGGATAGGAAGGTAAGACGGTATGACCGTGAAACGGTGGGACAGTTTGCCAGAGCTGAAAGCTGAAAGCTGTTTATCACACTTCACCCTTCGTGAGCGCAGCGATCGCTAATTTCTGTATATTCTGCATATTCTGTGGTTAAAAGAAGATGAAACAAGCACGCTTTTTTCCTTCTGTATTTAAGATCCTTCGAAAAGTCCAAATGATCCATAAAGCATTAGAGTCTCAAGAATATCTTTTTTTTGTGCAGGAAACGTACAAACAACAGGACAAATAGCATTTCAATCGTGTGCTGCGCGCAGCTGGCGTAGGACTCCCCAATCAGATTTGTCACGTCTTTGCCAATCAGGCGATCAGCCAGATCATAAAAACTGACAAGACTGACTGTCATGTAAATGGTAATGGAGTTCATGCCAATCCAGATGAAGGGTTGTGCCCATTTTTGCCACCCCTTGATGTCTGTCAGCCAGTAGAAAAACGCCAGAAGCAGAAAACTCCAACCTGCGGCCCACAGGACAAAACTTGATGTCCACAGCACCTTAATAATGGGGAAATGATAACTCCATACATACCCCACAACCAGACAGCCCAGGCCCCAGGTCAAAAAACGCTTGAGACGCCCCATATCCGTTAGAGATTTGTCCTTGATCATAATGCCGGCCAGCACGCCTAAAAGACAAGATGCGACGGCTGGAAAACCGCTGATCAATCCTTCCGGGTCCCAATCGCCATTCCATCGGCGCCCAAACAGATACCGTTGGTCAATCCATCTGCCCCAGTTCATGTCTTCACCCAAAGAAACCTCTCCCAGACCAGGAATCGGCACGAAGGCCATGAACAGGTAATATCCCAACAGAATCCCGCCCATAATGGCCATAAGACCCTTTCTGTTGAAGTGGATATAACAAATTCCAGCAAACAGCGAGGAGATCGCAATTCGCTGCAATACACCCACAAACCTAACTTGCTCCAGCCCCTCAGCCATACCATTGTAATAGAACAATCCCAACAGATAGAGCAAAACACTGCGTTTGAGTAATCGCTTCCAGGCTGGCCACTTCCCCTGGGTCTCAAGAAGTTTCCCCAACGAAAACACATTACTCATGCCTGCCAGAAATACAAACATGGGGAATACCAGATCCATGAGGTGAAATCCCGCCCACCCCACATGTTCCATCTGTTCGGCCACAGAGGTGTGAATTGTCTCGCCCAAAAGGCCGGAGATAGAGGTGACAAAACCAGCGCCTCCCACAATCCAAAACATGTCAAATCCGCGAAGAACATCGACCGAAACAAACCGCTTACTAGTCTGAGAATCCATATCTTGCCCTTAAAATCCAGTGCGTATATTCATGCTTTTATAATCACAACAGAAATTTTCTGCCAGATTAATCGCCAGGGGCCACAATGTCATGTTCTTTCTCAGCGTCATTTCAATGGTGGTGGTTACTTAATAACACTGAAAAGGCCATATTGAGAAAAAAATGGGCGAAAAAGACCCGCTCTGAGGATTTTTCTCGTCATCATTTGCCAATTGTAGCCAATATAACGGTATAATCGTTGAAGTAAAGATGATGCCCTGTGGTTATAGAACCTGATATTTGATCCCAGGAAGAACCAGATTGTCCAAAAGTGAGGCCATTCTTAATCCGATCATGATGACTGGAGCGTTCTTGTACAATTGTTTTGAATTTACAGCTTGATACCCATTGTCGAACATATTAAAATGATAGACTACATATTATTCATGAAAATAAGGAGAAGGCCATGAAAAAACGCGCTTTCACATTGATTGAACTGCTAGTTGTTATTGCGATTATCGCTGTCCTGATGGGTATCTTGATGCCCTCCCTCAAAGCCGCTCGTGAACAGGCTCGCGGTCTGCGTTGCAGTTCCAATGTCAGAAACCTGGTATTGGCGTGGATTATGTACAAAGATGAGAACGATTCCAGACTCGTGCCCGGTGATACACGTGCACCCTCGGATAGTTACAGCCCTGCCGAGCGAACATGCTGGGTCAAGCCCCGAATTGCCAACTTTTCGAACGACGTACTTGAACAGGAAAAGGAAGGGATTCGGCAAGGACTCCTCTTCCCCTATGTAAAGAACGTTGATGTCTACCGATGCCCTTCTGACCGAAGAAAAAACTCCACGGTGCAGGCCTATCGTTCCTTTTCTATTGCCGGGGCCGCCTACGGGGAAAGCTATAAGAATTACAAAAGTGGCACTATTGCCTTTTCCAAGACATACAGCGACATCAAATCGCCTGCCCAAAAGTATATCTTCCTGGCAGAGACCGATCCTCGTGGTTTGAATATTGGATCGTGGATCATGAATGCAACCAATAAAACTTGGATCGATCCATTTGCCATTTGGCATTCCAGGCACCGAACCACACTGGGCTGGGCAGACGGCCGTGCCGTCATGCACAAGTGGCAGGACAAGAGCACCGTAACAATGTCTGACAATGCAATCAACGCCGTGTTCGCAGGGAACACCTCAGCATCAGCTTCCACGGGTTTCAACTTTCCCGTCCCCTCGACAGAAGGCATTGACCTTGAATTCATGTTCCGAGGGTATCCGCTGAAAAACGGAAACTAACCGACAGAAACGAATCAAAGTGACATTGCCAGACCATATACTGGCGTACAAGATAAAAAAGCCACACCCTATGGGTGTGGCTTTTTCTTTTCAATAGAACAAAATAGGCCTCCTACCTGGTGCTGCTTCTCCAAGCAATCCCCGCACACACCTTGATAAAAAGTGAATATCCACAAATGGACTCAAAATTTTCATAGTAAAACTTCCATGTGGCGTCAAACCCGTTAGAATATGCGGTTATTCGATCGTTTGATGGATTATTCTTGACCTTAATATAAAGGAAACACTATGAGCTACAAAACCTTGCCAATCTTCATGGCCTTTTTGATCATGGGCGTAGCAGACGCCATGGGCCCCATGGGAGATGCTGTCAAGAATCAGTATCAACTCAGCAATGTCATGGCCACGATGTTGGCGTTCTTCGTGTTTATCGCCTTTGCTGTGTTCAGCGTACCCGGAGGTCTGTTGGCAGCACGCATTGGCAAAAAGAATCTGTTGCTTCTGGGCCTGGGCCTGAATGCCCTGGCCATGTTGATTCCCAGCATCATAAACCCAGGTTTCGGATTGCTCCTGGGCTGCATCTTCGTGCTGGGCATTGGCACCACCTTTCTCCAGGTGGCGGGTAATCCCATCATGCGTGATGTGAGTAAAGAAGGAAATTACAGCCGAAACCTCAGCTTTGCCCAGGGCATCAAGGGGCTTGGCAGTACGGCAGCGACCTACCTCGTGACAGCGATCGCCGCGATCGCACTGTTTAAGAATATGGGCTGGCGAGGTATATTCCCGATTTTCTGTGCACTCATGACTATCGCATTTGTCTGGGTCCTCTTTTTGAAGGTCGACGAGGCCAAGGCTGACGTGCCTCCGAGCATCGGATCAAGCTTGAGTCTGCTCAAAAAACCGGTATTTGCCATGGCAGTGCTGGGTATCTTCCTGTATGTGGGTGCTGAATCCAGCATGGGGCGTTTTCTCTTTCCGCAAATGAGAGCGGTTTTCCATGAGAAATATGAAGTATCCGCCACACCGGAAGACGTCGATGCGGCCATTGCTGCAGAAATGGTACTGGCTGACGCCAAGGATACTGTTGGAGAAGCTGGCACTGCAGATGCCAATGAGATTGCATTGGCACAGGCAGACTTAAACAAGGTCGATTCGGACCAACTCGAACGTGCAAAAACCGCCTTGGCCAAGGCAACCCAGTACGGCGCAGCCATGTTCTTTCTGCTACTGACTATTGGCCGTATTGGAGGTGGTTTCGTATTGACCAAGGTTAAGCCGCGCCCGGCTTTCCGCGTTTCGGCACTCATGGGAGTGGTCGGCGCCGGCCTGCTGATGACAGGCAACACGTCACTGGCGATCGGCGGTGTTATTCTGGGGGGGCTCGGCTTTGCCAACATCTGGCCATTGCTCTTTTCCATTACAGTGGAAGAAGAGCCGGACCGTGCCAATGAATTGAGTGGTCTGATGTGCATGGCCATCTCCGGTGGCGCGATCGTACCCTTGATCATGGGAAAATTTGTGGACCTCAACATGGGCGCCATGGCCTTTGTGGTGCCCGCGATTTGCTTCGGCTACCTGCTGATGCTCTCGCTAAAGGGATCACCCAAAACCGAAGCGGCCGCCTAATTTGATGATGTGAGGATTTTGAATCATGGATTACCAAACAGATAAACGTATTGTGCTGACCCTGGACGCAGGCGGCACCAATTTTGTGTTTTCAGCCATGCAGGGCAAGCAAGAAGTCGTGACGCCTGTGCAACTGCCAGCCCATGCCAAAGATCTTGACAAGAGTCTCGACTCCATGGTCCAGGGCTTCAAGTCAGTGATGGAGAAGTTGGATCAAAAACCTGTGGCCATCAGCTTCGCCTTCCCCGGCCCAGCAGATTATCCCAACGGCATCATCGACAACATGGGCAACCTGCCTGCCTACGGAGGCGGCGTGGCCTTGGGTGCCTTTCTTGAAGAGACCTTTGGTATGCCCGTGTTTATCAATAACGACGGCGACCTCTTTGTCTACGGTGAGGCAATTGGCGGTCTGCTGCCCAAGGTAAATCAAATGCTGGAGAAGGCAGGCTCTCCCAAACGCTTTAACAAACTCTTTGGTATCACGCTGGGCACAGGATTTGGAGCCGGCATTGTCGCAGACGGTCAACTGTACGTGGGTGACAACTCCGCAGCAGGTGAGATCTGGATTACTCGCAATAAACGTCACCCCAAATGTTTTGCCGAAGAAGGTGTGAGCATCCGTGCGGTCCAGGGCTCCTATGCCAAGGGATGCGGCATTGATCCGACAGATGCCCCGTCTCCCAAGGATATCTACGAAATCGGTCAGGGACAGAAAGAGGGCAACAAAAATGCTGCCCTTGCGGCCTTCGCTGAGTTGGGTGAGGTCATTGGCGATGCCCTGGCCAATGCCATAACCCTGATGGACGGACTCATCGTGATCGGTGGCGGCCTGGCCAATGCATACCCACTCTTTATCAACGCGATACTTGAAGAAATGAATGGCACCATAGAAAGCTACAGCGGCGACACGTTGCCTCGTATCGTGCAAAAGTGCTTTGACCTGGAGAACCAGGACCAATGCACTCAATTCTGCCAAGGCAGTGTGAAACAACTCACGATCCCCGGTACAGACAAAACCCTGGCCTACGACTCACTCAAACGCCTCGGTATTGGACATGCCGTGCTGGACACGAGCGAGGCCGTGGCCATTGGTGCTTATGTCTTTGCACTAAATCAACTGGACGCGTCATTATAGTCCAGATTTAATCCCCCCATTCAATTGAATACAAATTTCTTCAGGGCTGAAGCTTATGGGCTTCAGCCTTTTTTTTTGGTATAACCTTGGCTAATGAAGACAGGAACATTAACAGACTTGCAGACGGCCTTTTCTCGCTCAGAATGTCAGGATGCAGAGACTTTTCTTGAACGGGCAGTCAGCGTCCAAACCATAAGAAAGGTAAGGGCGTCACTGGCTATTTTGGAATGCGGTGAACCACTGGCCCCGATTCCAAGCACGCTGGCACTTGTCGAGCCTCATCCTTATGTTCAGGCGGGTGCACCCTACGGTGTTTTATCGCCCTGGCAAGTGAGGAGGTCGGTGGGTGAACGGTTATCCATGGCCCAGGCAAGACTGGAAGAAATCAAGCCTGGATTCCGCATTTCTGTGTTTGATGCATTTCGCCCTGTCGCAGTGCAAGCCTATATGATTGAGCATGAATGCGAAAGGCTGGCCCGTGATTTGAAACAACAGGCCTTTGAGCGGTTGAACACCGCTGATCAGGCAAACATTCGTGCCAGGGTCATGACATTCTGGGCAGCCCCCAATAGCGATCCCACTGCCCCACCACCCCATGCCACAGGCGCCGCAGTGGATGTCACGCTCATCGACGACCAGGAAAAGCTTGTCCCCATGGGTACGAACATTGATGATCTCACAGAAAAAGCCTACCCCAGTTACTTTCAAACACGCGATCCAGAGATTCATGCCAACAGAACCCTGTTAAACGATGTCATGCAACAGAGCGGCTTTCACAGAAATCCTGTGGAGTGGTGGCACTTTTCTTACGGTGACCAGGCGTGGGCTTTGATTGAATCGCTGGAAAGGCCGAGCAGCAAAATCACGGCCTTGTATGCAGGACCACCGTAAATGCATGCATTCGCATGCCTCTGCTGAAGCCACAGATAAACCCAGATGGCTCTCGCCATTGCCACTGGCTTTCTCACTTCAAACTCTTGGCCTGTGAAATCTTATTTCATCAGGCTCAAACTTCAGCGTAGCGTCCCCGCTCTGCATTAAAACAGGGGGGCATTGGAGGAAGCACGACGTGGCAATCTTCCATTGTTTATTATCGCACCATCCTCTCAGAGCTCGAAAACAGGGGCCAAAAATGCGGCTAAGCCTGTTCTGGAGACCCTCATAATTGCTAAGTGTTTTATACGGAAAGGTATAACGTGGTCCGACTACGGAAATCACGTTGACTCAAGTGACAGTCCCTCCCACACAAACCGTTCGACACCCTGGCCTTTCGAGGGAAATTTCTGGATGGGACGATCCATTAAAGGAGGCACGACTGTGGATTGTCCCGGCTAAATGCAGAGGCGGAAGCAGCGCATGGATGTGTCAGAGCGTCCGAGGCCACAGCCCGGCCTTCGGCCGGAACCAAAAAGAAAACTGAGAACCACGAAATACACGAAACACACGAACAACCAGAAACCAACAATCATTCTAAACCATAAAGTTCACCAAGGCACTAAGAATCAACTAACCCAAGGTTTCTCGCAAAGGCGCAGGGGACGCAGAGAACCAACAACTAGAAACGAACAACTAAGAACTATTTTTTCACCATGGAAGACATGAAAACACATGAAGGCAGCCGCGAAATCGTGACGTTTTGATTTTGCGTAAGACCGCCGTCATGCACGCTGGTCACGTGCCTCCGCGAAAAGCAGAGCGTCCTGCGTCGGTCACTGCTCTTCAAGCAAGCTTGATCACAGTGAGCTCCTCGTCCTTGGATGACGGCTTGGGTTAACGAACGGATGAGCCTTTTTCTTCGGGGCGTTACTCGGATGGAAGTTGCTTGTTTTATTGGCCAAAGCATCACGATGCTAATAATTGAAGCGGAAAGAGTCTAAGTTTTCCCTTAATACGTTTTAGCCATCCCTTTATCCAGCAGTACTTGATTTAGAAACAGCCCCTCCTTCAAGATGCGTTTAGGACTCCTGGCCCCAACCAAAAAAAACACATCCGCCAGATAGCGATCATACTTCGTCTTTAACAGCCAACAGTGCTACATACTGCGACCAGCCCAATTGTACAGACGTCTGTACTTTTTGATGCGTCAAATAGAAACGCCTAAAATTAAACACATTTATCCGCGAAAACCCCTCCCCAAACTGTTCTGACAGATCGGTTGACAGTTGTTCAATCAGATGTGAGCCATACTCCGGTTTGTCCGAACCTGATTGTTCTTGTTCCACAATCCGCTGACCGATCTCCCAATACGTCTGCACCAATAACCAAGAAATGCTTTATGACCACAAAAATGCACAAAAAACGCAAAATAATTTTTAACCACAGAGATCCCAGAGAGGCACAGAGAACCACTAAAAGCTAAAAACCAAGAACTGCTTTTGAACCACGAATCAAACGAATCTTCACGAATAGGCCAATGGGAAGCAACATCCCACCAACAACGAACAACAAGAAACAAATCTCACTGAAAGAACTGGAAGGCAGCCGCGGAATCATGAAGTGGCCCCTTTGCTTTCCTTTTTACCTCGCACGGAGGCACGGGGACCACGGAGGCTGTCGCCTTTGAACTGAGTTTCTGACTGTGCGTAAGATCGCCGTCATGCACGCTGATCGCGTGCCTCCGCTTGGAGCGGAGTGTCCAACGTCGATCTCTGCTTAAGTAAACACGTTGACTACACAGAGCCCGACGCAGGACTTGGATGACGGCTTGAATCGTAGTCGAACATGCCCTTTTCATTTGGGTGTTATTCGGATGAAAGGTGCTTGTTTTATTGGCTGCCGCGACCTCGTAGGAATAAACCATGTATCACGACACCAGTCATGCCGAAGCATTGAGGCATCTATTGAACCAGCCCGCGCAGCGGCTCAATGCTTCACACCTCAAACCTCAATCTTCACACCTCAGCACAGCGACCCGACTTGCCCATTAAGCTAGCCGTCATTGCGAGCGCAGCGTGGCAATCTTCCATTGTTTAATCAGCGTTCGCCCAAGAGAATTTAAAGGCAAGAACAGCTCTTTTTCTGGCACAAAAACCGCCTTTAATATCGTGACATACAAAAAGATAGACATGACCCCTAGAAACCTGGTAATAGGAAATGCCCTCTAAACCTGAACGTGAATCGGATGGAAAATACTGTTCTTATTAGCTCTCGCTTTTCCGCATGAATTCCCTTAGCATCACAACGGCTTAGCCATTTCACACTCTTGGCCTGTGAAATCTTATTTCATCAGGCTCAAACCTTCCCAAATGAACACTATAACTAGATACAAGACCCCTTGGCTCTTACTTTTTCATTTTTCATTTTTCATTTTTGATTGATGATTTTTGATTGGGGTGTCGCACATCTAATCATCATTCACTTATTCGTATCACCATACCATTAAAAATGTATTTCCTGTCAGCCTTTAGGGAAGTAACGCTTCGTAGTGATTCTTTTTTCAAATCAAAAGTCTAAAATCATCAATCAAAAATCCCCTGACTCTCCATTCTCAATGAATAATGCTCTCAACTAATATCGTGACTTTCAACAGTACCGCCTAACGCTTTTATTCCTGGCATTATTCCCAATACCAATATCCGGGGACTGACCCGGAACGCTCCCTGTTATTATGGAAACAAAAGTATAATTGCCAGGTCTGGCCCTGGTGAAGCCGCGACAGATGAGGCGTTACGGACAGCTCAACCCACTCAAAGCAATTCCCAATAGCCTCCGAAACAATGGCTCCGTTTCAACAATGAGTTGCAGTCTGACGCTGCGCGTCAGCTGCGATCTCTTACTCGTTATACGATCCTAATCCAATCTCAGAAATACCGTCGTTGTACCATCATTTTGTATGTCCCAGTACTTTGGCTGGGTAGGGGCAATTGCCCCGTTGTTATTTTTGTAATCAAAGATTTCCTTTTCTATTGTTGACAGGTATTTTAGGTTCTGTTGGGCAAGTTTTTTGAAGTCGATATTCGCGACCGTTGGGTTCATGTGATGTATGTCGTTGCGATAGCTCTTCCAAATCCGCATAGAGGAGTCTCCACAAGTAGTCGTGATAATATTCTCTTCTCTCAACTCGTTAATGAGGTCTTCGACGGTTTTCGAAGTACCATCGGCTTTATTCTTTTCGATGCCATTTCTTTCAGCCACGAATTTAATTATG
>Ga0307990_1004522_pt1 | contig 10221 bp, 3 predicted proteins | sample EllFjometagen129_FD_203168 | JGI IMG/M metagenome (GOLD analysis project Ga0307990, IMG submission 203168) | Marine microbial communities from Ellis Fjord, Antarctic Ocean - #129 | ecosystem: Environmental > Aquatic > Marine > Unclassified | place: Southern Ocean | collected 2014-10-08
CCCTGCTGCAGGCGCCAGCTACCTTCAAGATATAATAGACCCGAGAGATACCAGGGACTATCTTAAAAAAGTGCTTAAGATTATTCGCGATTCAAAAAACAGGGGCATGAGCGAACACCATCTATCAAACTGGCCCACTAAGTTCTGAGATTTAAAATAAAACATCTATTGTAAGCGCTCACGGAACGTTGAAATTAGAAAATAGTCCCACAGGGCGGGATTGGAAATTTGTCCTTCATGCTTTTGTACTGTTGGGTCGAGTAGACTGGTTTCTTTGACCATTTAGTCATTGTCACCAAGCCCCTCGCAGAACCGTGCTGGCGCTATTTACGCACACGGCTCCTCAACAGCACGCACTTCACGAAGTATAGTTACCATAATGTCACCATGATACGAGGTTGCGGCAGTGGATATCGCTGCAAGAGAAGTTCGAACTTCTCCCAACTCATGCAATTTCGTTTGCCTCGGCGGTTCAGCCACTTAAAGAGCAGTTTGCGGACTTCATGAGCAAAGTTCCTGATGCTCTTGCTGTTGTCCGTCACGCCATAATACGCATAATGGCCCCGCAACTTTGCAGATGTTGTCTTCATAATTTGAGGAGTAGGCAAGGTGCGATTTGCACGAAGCCAATTCTTGTAGACCCTAAGCTTTACTGAAAATCGTTTGCTTATCGTCTTCCTTTTCATACGAAAACAACGGCCATCTCGCGAACGTGCACAATAGTGGGTAAAGCCAAGGAAATCAAAGCTCTCTCCCCTTTAATCCCCGTCTTTTGGCCCGCTGTTGCGCAAACGGCCCAAACTCCAAAATCTTGGTCTTTAGGGGTCGACTCAATCCTTATGGGTTATGCTTCTATCTCGTGTTCTACTGCATCTGATATGAGGCGATTCAAACTCTTACCTTTCAGCACTGCCTTAATCATAGCGTTACGATGGAGTTGCGGGGAAAGCCTTAAGCGGATATTCCCTGAGAATGGACGTTTAGGCTCAAGACCTTTACGCTTGCAGGCATCAAGATAGCAATCAATAGAAGCCTTGAATTCTTTCTTTATGGTAGTTGTACTTTTACCTATGAAAGTAATGACAGCGTTTACATCTATGACTTTGCCAAAAAGAATATCTGCATCTTCATCATATTCAACAACACCAGTATAACCCCTATGTTTTAACATCGCTCAACTCCTGTCAATATTAAGAATTCACGAGCTGCCTTCACTGCCCCCTTTACGGTTTCCTTTTGAGGATGTGGGCTATGAAAAACAGCTATCTCATCGTTCAGTGTAACTGTCACCCGAGAACCACGACCTTCTTCAATGTCTGCCCCCAAGGCAGAGAAAAGCTTCTCTATATCTCGCCAAGCTATGTTTTCAAGAACAGGGTCGTGAAAGATAGCGTCGAATATTTTCTTATGCTTTTTCTGCATGGTGTCATTATATGCCACCTGTATAGCCTTTGTCAAAATATTATCGCAGCATAACCCGAGATAATCCGCCCGCCAATCAGTTCGCAAAACCTTCCCAGAAAGCTCCTTTCCGGTTCTTTCGCTGATTATATTCCTGCCCCGTCCTTCCAGCTATTAGCGATATGGATTTAGAGATGGCGTCTCTTTCTCCGTTGTCTCTTACCAAAAGATGAATGTGTTATGTTGAGCTCAAAATAACACGTGGTTGGATAACATTGCCCAGGCATAGCAGGAGGTTTTGGTGGCCGGCAATAATTCCCCAAGGCGCCTCAATAGATTCTCACGATCCTTATTATCTACGAAAATATTTCGGCGTTCAATACCGCGAATAATAACCCCACGGAACGCGGGAGAGCACACCAGGTACGTCTAATCTGGCTAATCTTGACATGCGTATTTCCTGCTACGTCACCTTCATTGTGTCAACTTATTTATTATGACCGTCCCTTGTTTACATATAATCTACCCCAACTTATTGAGAACTTCCTAATTTGTAACAAATTCTGGATATTCGATAAAATGAAATCACTTTTAGATAACCGGCAACTTAACGGAAAACTCGCTTCCTCCAGAGCCCAAACATTCGCTTTTGTCCTTTGCAAACCTGCATGAGGAAATCTTTCCAGGACAACAATCCATTTCAGAAGGGAGATATTTGCACCTGATGCTCGAGAATCCGAGAGAAAAGCCGTGCACCTCAGAAAATATCTTTATTCTCAGCAGATCAGACCCCGAACCACCGGCGTTAAACTCATACGGGTTTTTAGAGCATGGGTGTCAAGGGCATGGGTGTCAGGCCTACACATTTCACTATCATAGCAAGGGCATGGGTAATGATCATTGCCTTGCTGTCAACTGTGTAGGCCTGACACCCATTCTTCCACATTCTTCCATAAAGTGGGCTTAGGGGGATTGGTCAAAAGGGGATTAATGTTGGGGTTATGGCCTTAAATTCCGGCTTTAAATACCATACCTCCCCCAATGCCTAAAAGGCGATTTCCTATCAGTTTGTCAGTCGAGCTGCAAGGAGTCCTTAGGGGTACACTTTCAGCAGCCACGCATCAATTAAATCCAAGGACCTGCTCATTCCTCCAGTGATATAACCACCATCATCGGTTACTTCCAAAGAATCAGGCCTCGTCGAAAGCAATCCAGTATCTGGCCCATTTAAAGCGCGTTGCCAGTCAACCGTACCTTCGTTTTTTAATTTTATTAGCCAAATGCCACCACCCGGATCACCCGTTTTGGCTCCCGCCACGATAAAGCCACCGTCTGGGGCCTGACGGACGGCTGGGTCCGTGCCCCCATTGAATTCTTCAAAGTCTTTATTCCATACCGGATTCCCATCAGTATCGAGCTTGAGAACCAATAGATTGGTAGATGCTGGCGTACCTCCCGTTTCACCGCCTTCCTCTCCTCCACCAAAGGGATCTCCGTCAGGAGGTGTAAATCCTCCACCGTCCAAGTACAAATCTCTTATTCCTGCTACAATGAACCCATCGTGCAGTCCCCCTGCACCAAAGGTCTGCCTAATGGAATATCCTCGGATGTAGTTACCCTCAGCGGTATCATGAAAGGCCTTTTTCCACAAAATGTTGCCGCTTTCATCAAGCATCAGAACCACGGCATATTCATCATATTCAACCGCCTGGGCCTGTGAATACCCAACCATCACCATACCGCCATTATCCGTTAGGTCAATGTCCTCACCGATATCATTATTGCTTCCATCTTGCAGATCCAATCGATAGCTCTTCGCCCACAAAATATTGCCGTCTCTCTGAGTCTTAAGCAGAAACATCCTCTCGATAAATGTCTCATCTTCTGAGATTTCCCCGACCATGACATAGCCCCCGTCGAGCGATTGCTTGATGGAATTGACAAAAAGATCTCCTTCATTCGCCGTGTACAATTTTTGCCACTGAATGGATCCATCTCCATCCATCTTTATCACCCATATCCCAACGTTTGGACGAAAGGCCGTCCCGGTAAATATGTACCCGTCCGATTGACTCTGTTCGTTAAAACCCTCAATGACCGTTGAGGATTCTCCTGCAATGGATATTACCCCTGAAAATATCTTTTGCCACTGTGTTGTCCCTGTCCCATCGAGTTTCATGACCCAGAAGTGCCAGTCATGATCTTCATTCAGATAGGAAGAACCCGATACAATATATCCACCGTCTGAAGTTCTATTCAAAGAGCTGAGTGTCTCGTTTTCGTTCGCTCCTCCGTAAGAGTAAGTCTTCGCCCAAGGAAAATTCGCAGGCTCAAATCCTATCTGCGCCTCTGCCTCTGAGTTCTCCTGATCGGTCACTTTCAGTGTCAAGGCACTCACGCCGCACTGAGAATGGACATCGGGCGCCAGAATAGCTTCCGTGTAAGAGGGTTCCGAGACCTCAAACGAACTCTGCAAATAGGAAATTACTGTAACCTCCGGATTCAACGGACTCAATGGAATGTTTGCTGGGGTTACGTTGGTGTCCATCCCGATATCGCACGAGCTAATTTTCACACGCACGCTTTCTGTATCCAGTTCTTCAAAATCTACCACATCGGGTATATCCTCCTCACCTTCCAGGGAAGCAAGCTCGAATGCGTAGGGTGGTTCCCCGCCTGATACTGTGAAAATCTGATCATCGCCACTTGGGTCCATCTGTACATTATCAGGGGTGATGGCCAGCGACTGGGTGGGGATTGGAACGCCCATCGACACTTCCACGCTGCCGTTGCCGCCGTTTGAGGTAATCAAAATCGTATGGTTATAAACGCCGGGTGGAAGTCCGTCCCGGTTGACGTTCACCGACACTACAGTTGCCTGACTGGGCAGCTCAGCCCCACTTATAGAAAATACACTCAGCCAGCTCGGGAGATTCGCCGTTATATCCCATGTTAGCGTCGCATTGCCATCATTTTTTATCGTAAACGAATCTTCTATTTGGGTCGTTCCAAAATCCAATGTCACCGGCTGGACGGCTAATAATGGTTCTAATACCGGCGTGACCTCAGCTACTTCCATAGTCACGTCTACCGATGCGTTTCCGCCATTAGAAACAATTGATACTGTGTGACTGTAAGAACCATCATCCAGCCCGGTTCTGTCCGCCGTCACCGTCAATGCAGTCGACTCTCCCGGCGCCGTCACTACATTCATTGGCGATACGCTCAGCCATGCTGGAAGGTTGTCTTGAATACTCCATCTCAGGGTGGAATCTCCCGTATTCTGAATAGTTAACAGACTTTCGGTTGATTGCTCGCCAAAATCTATCGATTCGGGACTTACAGATATAAACGGTACGATCCCATTGCCTGAGAGATTGCCTGTAAAAACAGGTGTGTCCGGGTCGTCTGATTCTATTTCGATTGTTCCATATACTGGGTATGTTCCAGTAGGTGCGAACATAACCGTTATTGTGCAGGTACCGTGAGAATAAGGAGGCATATATGCAGGCAGCGGCACGAAACAATTGTTGTCTATTACTTCAAATTCAGATGCGCCGGATATGGAAACATTAAGAATATTAAGATCTGCGTTTCCATTGTTTTTTATGATGATATCCTGGAATTGTGAAGCGCCTACAGGCACATCAGAGAAGACGAGATTACCACCGATTACTACGATGTCGGGCTCCGTAGAAACGATGCCCGCGCCTTCCAGCCGGACATCTGCAGTGGGATGATAAAGATCGTCCGATTCGACGGTCACTATAGATTTCGCAACGCCTTCAGCTGAAGGAGCGAAGATTGTTGTAATCGAGCAGTTTGCGCCAGGAGACAATCTTGCAGGGCAGTCATTTGTTTGTTGCATGTCGCCGGATATGGAGATGCTGTTTATCTGAAGGTCGGCATCGCCGGTATTTGATACCGTAATAATTTGATTTGCTGTCCATCCAACCTCTATATCTCCAAAATCAATACTCGCCGGCGAGACCGTAAGGTCCGGACGTGGAAAGTTTATCTGACTATATACCTCACCACCGCTTGTATCAGATACCGTTAATGTTAAGTATTTGAAATTTTCATCAATGCATTCGTTAAGGGTTAACAGGATACTATTACCACTATATTCTACATCAAACCATGCAGGTAAACCTTCTGCACAGAGGACGCCAAGTGATGTTTGAGAACATCCCATCCAGTTAAATTGATAGGGCTCCTGGCCTCCATTTACAATAAATACCTGTTCATCTTCACAAGGGTTCATGGTGACAGTCTCAGGAGTGATTGTTAGTGGCCAAAACTCTGTAGACCCTTCATAGAATATATAGAGCATGCCGGAATAGGCTCGCATGCCCGCAGGTGCCGCAGGATCTGGCGCATCCGCCGCAGGCTCGATAATCAGGACATCATCGCCCACATAGGGGTTTAAATCGCCGGCGGTAACAAAAGCGCCGAATCCCGGCAAGTCGACAGGCTTCGGCTGGGGGCCGATAAACAGGTAATCCATCCCGTCTTCAAGAGGAATTGGAGTGCGAGAAGAATAATCGATATCTCTAAAGTGCCCCGAGTATCCGTGGTATCTTCTACGATCCTGGAGCTGCACCAGGTCCTGGCTGGCTGTATCAAGCCAGAAGGGCGTCTGGGCGCCATAAAGCACCCAAACGTGCCCGCGGCCATGGGTTCTTCCGGGGGCGCCAACGAGAAGGTCGGTGATGCCGTCATTATTTATATCTCCGGAGGAAAGGGCATAGCCTAAGTGCGAGATGGACGTGGAACCGTTGACAATTACGTCGGCTTTATAATCCGCGCTAGTCTTGGGTTGGTTCAATTCCGGATTGTCGCCGTTGAAGATATAGATGCGCCCGATGTCCGGCTCTTCGATATCGGCGATGCTCTGCCAACCGTCTGGAAGGAGCATGTAAGGCCAGATTTCCATTTCAAGACGGGAAGATGGCGCACCGATAACAACCTCGCCCTTGCCATCCTGGTTTAAATCGGCCACTTCAACCGAGGCGCCAAACCGTGTTATATCGTTGACAGCGCGGGTTCGCGGCCCCCATATAGCTGTATAGTCGCTGCTATTATTGGTTTGGGCGTCGACATAGTAAAAACCCTGAAGCGGGTTCTGATTCTGTGGTCTTCCATAGAATATGTAAATTGCACCCTGCAATCCACTCCAGGGATTGTAACTCCAATCCTGGCTGTATTGGGGCGCCCCGAAAACGATATCGTCAAGGCCGTCACCATTGATATCCCCAAGGGCAAGTGCTTTGCCCAACCCATCGCCGATATATTGAGTGCCTGTGAAAGGATCATATTGATAGTAGTTTTTTCCTTCAATAACAGCGTAGTGGCTGAAGATATCTAAATTATCCGGAAGCTCGATGTCTTTTTTAGGTAGTGAGCCTTCCCAACCTTCTATTATATAGGCTCTTGATGTCAATTGATTGAGGGAATCTGTAGGTGCAGTTATTACGAGATCTTTATGATTTTGCCCATAAATGCACCCTACCCCCACTTGATAACCGAGTTCGCGTCCATCATCTCCGTAAAATTTGACGTCATACTGATTTTGATAGAACAAGTATTGTTGCTGCCATTCGGAGCTTCCGTAAATGACATACACCTTTCCCGGGATATGTTCCGGGTCAGTCGTATATCCCAAATCGATATCCGCGCGATGCTGGTCATTTTCGTCTGTGTCGGATGTGCCGATGATCAGGTCGTTTATCCCATCCCCGTTTAAATCTCCAATTGCCATGGACTTTCCAATTCTTCGGCTGTTGCCGCCTGCATCAACATCCCCTATATCACCGAGGATTTTGACATCCCAATCGTTTTTGAGGTCCACAATATCGCGGATACTTTCCCCATAAAGTAAATCAATCCCCTCTACAGGGCCAAACTTGATGTAGACGGCTCCGACCGCAGATCCAAAATTCCTGCCGGCAGACGGCACGCCTACAACCAGATCATTGACGCCGTCACCGTTGAGATCTCCAACCGCCGCGCTTCGGATATAAGAATTTTGATCGGAGAATATCATCAGGTCCTGGTCGTCTGCGGCCGCGGTGCCGCCGGACTCAAAGGGCAGCAACTCCAGGCTACTTTGTTTGGTCGTGATATACGGACTGAGGCCGACTTGCAGGGTGGCCAGAAACTGCGTTTCGTCAAAGGCGCGCAAATCCGGTATCTCGAAGGCCAGCACATCGAATTGCGTTACAGAGTTTTTCCACCATACCTGATAGGGATTGATTTGCGCCTGGAGGCCGCCGGCGTATGACAATGAAAACAGGTGGTCGGAAGGATAGGATGTGAAATAATTGCCAATCGCATAGACGGTGTCTCCGGGATAGGCCGATAGGTTTCTCAATGAAAAACCGGCATCTAAATCGGGGTTGCCTGGTATGTAAACCGGGGCACTCTGCCGTTTATTCCCCTCTGTGTCAATGACTGCAACGCTCAGCCATCCAGGCTTGTGTCCCCAGGGATAGCCGAAGACGTCGAATGCATCGCTACCCGAATTGCCGGCATATTGTTCATCATCGTTCCAGGAAACTTTAAAACGACCAAAAAGCGCGCTGAAGCCCTTACCTTCCACATCCAGGTCATATCTTTGCCGCCAGCAGCCACCGTAAATGGACTCACAAGAATCATCCCAGTAACTTGTCTGCTGCCACTGCCAGTTTTCGATAACCGGAACATCAATGGTCTCGACTGAAAAGTAGCGGGGATAGTCGGTTCCCCATTCCTGGCACGTGTCACCAACGAGGCTCTCACATTTGGTACTGAGAGGATATTGGTAATCGCCGCATGCTGCCTGGATATCAAGCTCGTCCGTACCTACAGTATAGCCGACAGTAATAGTATGGGTTTCATGAACAGATCCTTCATCTTCTATTGTAAGTGGGCTTTGGGCGCTGGTGGTTTCCACTGTTGAGGACACCAGCATATCCGTAACCGTGATATGGATTTCATCTATGTCCAATAGATCTATTGCCAATTCTACCAGAAGGCTCCCAAGGGCCTCTTCAAACAGAGCTCCTATATCATATCCAGTAATAGTTCCGACAATGGCAAACATACCGAATGGATCAGGGATATCAATGCGAAGGTGTAAGTCGTGGATGAGATCGGCAAAACCGGCATTCGTGAAATTAGCGTATACACTTAATGAGTTTGTTGTATTGGTGTATAGGATATGATTGCTGATACCGGGAAATGGACCTGAAACGGCCACCTTCCATTCACTCGGGGAGGTTGGAATGCCGGCTCGCACAACATCTATCACCGTGTCCATGACTTGAATAATGGCATCGATTACCCCGTCTATGGCGGAAACGGTCTCTATGGCTTCCCAGATAAATGGAATAGCCGTGCAACAGGGCACACATCCAAAAAAACATGCGACTGCATCACCGGCCAGACCCACATACAAAACCGTCAATGTCGTATCGAGGATATCATTGATGACCTCAATCGGTTCCAATACATCTTGCAAAATCTCAATAACTTCATCGATATCACAAGGGGAGGTATGACTCAGTATTTCATTTGCCAACTCCAGCTTTTGATTAACAAGGGAAAAGAACTCACTCCCGAATAGTGCATCAAGATTTGACCTTATCTCTTCACTTGGGATCGAACCAACCCGATCTTCTAATGTTTCTACGAAATCCTGGATCCTCCCCATGTTCTCTTCAAGTAGAGACCACTGCTCAGGCGGCACATTCGGTTTTGTCCACTCTTCTAATTTACTAAATATGTGTTGTAGTTGTATGTTTATCAGATCCAGTTGATGATCTACTTCGTTACCCTTTATCTCAGGGGTCGGGTCCTGGGCAGGCACAACATGGAATACTATGGAATTAGACATATCTTGCCCATTGTAAACATATACTTCCACATCTTCTTCACTCTTGAGAAATACAAAAGGAACCATGACCTTCAGGGAGTTTTCAGACGCCTCAAGGACTGCTCCCTCACTTCCATATTCAACCCCCTTGAAATAGGCGCCCATTACCTTTCTGTCCGGTGTAAATCCGGAGCCTGTAAGCGTAATAATAGATCCCGTTTGAGCCGATTCCGGGGACACACTGTCAAGCTGTAACTCCGCGGTGCGAACATATGTGACTTTCATCGTTACCGGGTTGCTTTTCACATCACCTATTCCAGCTATTATCTGGATTTCGTTCTGACCAGGAATAAGTTCAACCGGCACTTCAAGTAAACCAGTTTCGTTCACAACTTCTTTCGACTCACCCGTGCCTCTGTTGCTCAGTGTGATAGTAACACCAGGCAGACCGATTCCCTTGATAGCGATAGTCGATTCTCCTGTCACAACAGGAGGGGGCACTATGAGTGGGGGGCCTAAAATTGTAACATTCACACTATCCGAGGTACTATTGTTTCCACTGTTATCTGTAACGACGAGGGTAAATTCATAGATACCCTGTTTGAGGGTTACAACAGGCTTTGCCACATCCTTGGGGTTTGGCGTGCCGCTCCACGCATACACTGTGACCGTGCCGTCCGGGTCGCTGGAGGAACTTCCATCAAGTGACAGTGAAACTGTGGTTTGATCTGCGGGTATGACCAGGGTGATATCCTGGCCGGCATCAGTAACAGGCGGCTGGTTATGATGCGTGGAATTGCTACAATGAGGGAATGTGCAGAGGAAAATCGACAATACAATTAAAAACCAGAATTTCCTATTTATTGAAAATCTAAGGTGTTTCATGGCTCTCCTCCTAAAAAAGAAAAGGGGTCAGGATAGGACACCAGATAGAGCTATCCGGTGTCATATCCTGACCCCATAGT
>Ga0307990_1004523_pt1 | contig 10221 bp, 4 predicted proteins | sample EllFjometagen129_FD_203168 | JGI IMG/M metagenome (GOLD analysis project Ga0307990, IMG submission 203168) | Marine microbial communities from Ellis Fjord, Antarctic Ocean - #129 | ecosystem: Environmental > Aquatic > Marine > Unclassified | place: Southern Ocean | collected 2014-10-08
GAAGAAACCGAGCCTCAGGTCGTGGAATATTCCGGGCATGAGCCCGTCCGATGCGGCTAGCTGCTATAACGGTATGTTCGGCGTATTCAAAGGGCTTAATATCAAGGGCGTATTGTTTCATCAGGGGTATAATAATGCTATGGGCACCAACTGCAGGCCCAAACGCTATCGCGCACTGGTTAAGCTGATGGTCGACGGATGGCGTGAAGATTTTAAGGATCCGACACTGCCTGTGGGTGTAATCGGTTTCTGTGCGGGGAGTATTCCACAGACGCGTGAAAACTTCGAGGTATGGTCCAATTCGCCGGCTTCGTATATCAGGGAAGCCCAGCGGCTTGGCCTGACAGACCTGAAGGATCCAACAAATACCGTGTTCCTGCCGGGCTATGATATTCAGATACCGGGTTTGCACACCCTTAAGAAACAGGCTAATGCCATTCGTGCGGCTCGTTGGGCACTGGGCAAAATCTACGGTATGAGAATTAACTTTGACAGTGCATCGCTGGTATCGGCTGAGGCGGATGGCGGACGTATGGTTTTGACATTTGACAAGCCGGTTTACCCTGACAATAAGTCAATGGTACTGGAAGGTTTTTCGGTCGCTGATAAGTCGGGCAAGTTCTATATGGCCCATGCCGAGTCTCCGATAAAGAAAGATGTGGGAATCTGGAATACTGCCGGTAAGAGTACCGATGCTACGAAGATATATGTGTCCAGTCCGCTGGTTAAGGAGCCTGTGGCGGTTCGTTACGGATGGGCGACAAGTCCGATGGGCAATCTTAAGGTCAATGGCAAACAGTGGCTTCCGTTGCAGAATTTCCGTACGGACGACTGGGACTGGCCCGAGGGCGGACCTGATGAAAACCTGGTTGACAGGGCCAAATCAAAAGCGATGAACGCCGAAGCCGGCGAGCGTTGCGAGTATCGTAAAACACAAGAGGCCAAACTCGCCATTGAGATGCTTGAAACGAAACGTAAAACAAATAAAAAATAATATGACGACCGTTAAATTGCAAATTGCCAGGAAGATGAAAATCCTAAGGAGAGTACGAAAATGATTAACTCGATTCATCAAGTTCAGATTGCAAATAAAAAGACAGTCTTGTTTGCTTTAATGATGCTCGTCGCTGTTTGCAGCGGTGTAATGGCGGCGGGTAAACCCAATGTCATTGTCATTCTCGTTGACGACATGGGATGGATGGACCTGTCGTGCCAGGGCAGCGACTACTACAAGACCCCGGCGATCGACCAGATCGCAGCCGGCGGCATCCGATTCAATAACGCCTATGCCGCCTGTGCTGTCTGCTCGCCGACGCGCGCCGCGGTTCAGACAGGCCGCTACCCGCACCGGGTCGGGGTGACCGACTGGATTCGCGCCCGGTTCCAACGCGGTAATCGAGGCACACCCAAGGCCAACCCCACCGAATACGTTGGCGGCAGGAACAATATGGTGCTCTGCCCGCCGAACCCTTTCTGGATGGAGCACGAGGAAATCACCATCGCCGAGATCCTCAAAGGCGCCGGTTACCAGAGCGGCTACATTGGCAAGTGGCACCTTGGCGACCCGGCCTGGTTTCCGCAGGGTCAGGGTTACGACGAAAACCGCGGCGGCTGTGATTACGGACAGCCTCCGAGCTATTTCGATCCCTACAATCATCCAAAGTCAAAACACGAACACATCCGCAATGGAATTCCCGGGTTACCCGGACGCAAACCTGGCGAGTATCTGACTCACCGCGAAGCCGACGAAGCCGAGGCCCTGATCCGCAAGTGGTACGTGAAAAAGCAGCCGTTTTTCCTACAGATTGCCCACTATGCGGTTCACACACCCATCCAGGCCATTAAGGAGGTCGCCGCCAAGTATCAGCGCGAAGGCAAAAATGCTATCAATGCCAGGTATGCCGCCATGGTCGAATCGGTCGACGACTCGACCCGTCAGATCCTTGCCACTCTTAAAGATCTTGGCATCGACAAGAACACCATTATCATCTTCACAAGCGACAATGGAGGGCTAGATACCAATGGCAAACCCACCGATAACGCCCCGCTCCGCAGCGGCAAGGGTTTCCCTTATGAGGGCGGCATTCGCGTCCCCTTCATCGTCCGCTGGCCTGGTGTGATTCCGGCTGGCAAGTTGAGCAAGACACCGGTTTGCTCGATCGACATCTTCCCTACCATTATGGAAGCGGTCGGTGCAGATGTCCCAAAGGGCCGCGTTATCGACGGACTCTCTCTGCTCGGGCATCTGAAAACCGGCGGCAGCGCAAGTCTCGGCCGCGACGAATTGCTGTGGCACTTCCCCCACTACCGCCATGGCAACAGTCCCTACAGCATTATCCGCAAGGGTGACTGGAAGCTGATCAAGTTCTGGGCCGGTTCGCATGAGTTGTTCAACCTCTCCACCGACCTCGCCGAGAAGAAGAACCTCGCACCGGACATGCCGGAGAAGGTCAGGCAGCTTGACTCGATACTGATGAAACGCCTCACCGCCGATCAAGCCAAACTACCGAGAAAGAACCCAGACTACATGCCGAAAAACGTTACGAAGTCCCCGAGGAAGTAAACTACAGAAAAGTTATAATGCGATGAATTAGAGCAATTAAAAGCAAAACAGAATTGTAAGGAATGTTTTATGGAAAATTGTGTCATGAAAAAAAAGCTTGCTTTATTATTTGTGTTGGCCGGGATGACGACAGCTTTGAGCGAAGGTTCGAACGGTGATTATCCATATACACCAACGCCGTTTAACTCGGTCCAGGTAGATGGCGGTTTCTGGGAAGCACGTATGGAAACCAACCGGGAGGTAACGGTGCGTTACTGTTTTAAGAAATGCGAAGATACCAGTCGGATCGACAATTTTGCTGTCGCAGGAGGTTTGAAAGAAGGCGGCTTTATGGGGATCTACTTTAACGATTCGGATGTGTTCAAAGTTATCGAAGGTGCCGCTTATTCGCTGCAATTGAAAAAAGATGAGAAGCTGGACGACTACCTGGACGGTTTAATCGCAAAAATCGCAGCGGCCCAGGAAGAGGACGGTTATCTTTATACGGCTCGGACTATCGGCGATCCTAAATATAACTACCCCGGCAAACAGGGACGCTGGAGCCACTTGGGCCATGGGCATGAGCTGTATAACGTCGGACACATGTATGAGGCTGCGGTAGCGCATCACCAGGCAACCGGCAAACGATCGCTGCTGGACGTGGCGATCAAAAATGCCGACATGGTCTGCAAGACTTTCGGGCTGGGTAAAGGCCAGTTGATCGATGTGCCGGGCCATGAGGAGATCGAGATCGGCCTGGTCAAGCTATATCGGCTCACCGGCGACGAAAAGTATTTAAAGCAAGCGAAGTTTTTTATCGATATGCGAGGGCGAAAGGATCTGCGAGGCAAGGTTTATGGCAAATATGCCCAGGATCATATACCCCTTCTCGAACAGAGAGAAGCGGTTGGGCATGCGGTACGCGGCGGGTATCTGTATGCCGGGGTGGCTGATGTTGCAGCGCTGACGGGCAATAAGGATTACGTAGAGGCAATAGATCGGATCTGGCAGGATGTGATAGATTCGAAGGTGTATATTACCGGCAGTGTAGGTCAGCACGGTGCCGGGGAAGGGTATGCCGGTCCGTGGAAGCTGGATAATCTCAAGGCGTATAACGAAACCTGTGCATCGGTCGCGCTGGCACTGTGGAATCATCGCATGTTTTTGCTGCACGGCGATTCAAAGTATATTGACGAACTGGAACGTACGCTGTACAACGGATTCTTGTCGGGTGTTTCGCTTTCGGGCGACAGGTTTTTTTATCCCAACCCGCTGGCTTGCGATATGAAATTCAAGTTCAACGGTTCGCTGGAGCGCAGCCCCTGGTTTGGATGTTCCTGCTGTCCGACGAACGTTGTGCGTTTTTTGCCTTCGGTCGCCGGCATGGTGTATGCCCAACAAGACGATACGGCGTATGTCAACCTGTTCGTGCAGGGTACGGGAACGATCCAATTGAAGGACCGAACTGTCAAAATCGCACAAGAGACCGATTACCCGTGGTCAGGGAAAATCAAACTGACCATTACACCAGACAAACCCGGTAAGTTCGCGCTTCATATCAGGATACCCGGCTGGGCAACCGACACCGCCATTAGTAGCGACCTGTATCGCATCATGGAGGGGCATAAAACTGGATGGAAGCCTCGCTGGATTGTCAATGGTAAGGTTCATAGCAGTTCGTTGGAAAAAGGATATGCGGTGGTCCGCCGGAGTTGGAAGGCCGGTGACAAGGTTGAACTGGATCTGCCGATGCGGCCTAAGCGGATTTTAGCCCATAACAATGTGACAGTGGACCGGGGTCGGACCGCGATCATGCGCGGACCGGTGGTCTATTGCATTGAAGGTGCTGACCATGACGGTGAGGCATTGAATATTTTTCTTCCCGATGAAGTCAGGCTTACCGCCGAGCATTGCGGCAAATTGCTGGGTGGCGTAACAGTACTTAAGGGCAAAGCTCTGGTCGCCAATCGTGAAAAAGACGGCTCGATCAGGACCAAACCGATCGGTCTGACTATGATCCCCTATTATGCCTGGTGCCATCGAGGGGCTAACCTGATGCAGGTATGGCTACCGCGGACAGTGGAACATACGCAGGTTGCGCCGATGCCTACGATTGCATCAACCAGTAAAGCCAGTGCTTCGCACATTTATCAGAGCGATTCAGTCAGCGCATTGAACAATCAGCAGGAACCGGGCAGTTCCGGAGATCATTCGATAGCGCGTCACACCTGGTGGGATCACAAGGGCACCGGCGAATGGGTGCAATATTCTTTTGATAAAGCGCATAAGGTTTCATCGGTAGATGTGTACTGGTTTGACGATACCGGGCTCGGGCAATGCCGCGTACCTAAGCGATGGCGCGTATTATATAAAGAAAACGACCTTTGGCAGCGGGCACATCAGAAGGAATGGCTGCCTGCAAGCAAAGATAAGTTTGATCATGCCGCATTCAAACCCGTCACGACCAGCGGACTGCGTATCGAAGTACAACTGCAGCCGGGTTATTCCGGCGGCATATTGGAATGGCGTGTAAATCAGTAGATCGAATGTTTATAAAATGCAAATATTAAAGGAACCTTTAATATCCTGGCCGTACAGTTTATTTGGAAAAACTATTTTTAAAAGAGAGATAATTTAATCATATCTTGTAAATGAACGCTTATAAATTCTACTATATGAAGCAAAGCAAATGTTAACTTTATGGAGAACACAAAATGAATGAATTACATCAAACTGGTCTGATCACCGGCAAAAAAACTGCATTGTTTGTTTTGACGATATTTCTTGCTATTTGCAGCAGCAGTGTTATTGCCAAGCCGCTGAAGATTTATATATTGGCCGGTCAGTCGAATATGGAAGGCCACGCCAAAGTCGAGACGTTCGACTATGTCGGCGATGACCCGAAGACGGCACCTTTGCTCAAGGAAATGCGTGGTCCGGATGGTAAGCCGCGTGTCTGCGAGAGGGTCTGGATTTCCTATTTAACAGGAATGGGAAACAACAACGGCGAGGGATTCGGCAAACTCACTGCCGGGTATGGTGCTCGCAGCAATCCGGCTGAAAGTGGCGGAGAGATCGGTCCGGAGTTTACTTTCGGTATTGCTATGGAAAAGGCTTATGACGGCCCAATACTTTTGATCAAGACCGCCTGGGGCGGCAAGAGCCTCAATACGGACTTCCGCTCACCAAGTGCCGGGCCATATAAGCTGAATGCATTTCAGAAGAAGTTGTATTACGGCCCTAAAGGTCATGGCGTCCCTAAGGATATGGACAAGTGGCAAGTTGACAAGGCAAAAGCGACGGGGCACTATTACCGGCTGATGATGGAGCATGTCAAAAAGGTATTGGCTGACCCGAAAAGGGTTTGTCCGGCATACGATAAAAAGGATGGATATGAAATAGCAGGTTTTGTCTGGTTCCAGGCCTGGAACGACATGTGCGACGGTCAGACCTACCCCGATAGTCGCAAACCGGGAGGCTTTGCTGAATATTCCGACCTGATGGCTGACTTTATTCGGGATGTGCGTAAGGATCTATCGGTGCCGAAGATGCCGTTTGTGATCGGTGTCATTGGTGTCGGCGGTGATAAGGTCAAAGGTGCGATCGCAAATCTGCGGCCTGCTATGGCTGCGCCTGCGGCAATGCCGGAGTTCAAAGGTAATGTCGCTGCTGTAGAAACTGCGCCTTATTGGGATTACGAAATGGAAGCGCTTGAGTCTAAAAAGTCTATGGCGGAACATCGGCTCAATTCCGCCCATGTCATAACAAACGAAGGTGTCATGGAAAAACCGGAAACTGACATGCCTGGCTGGGAGCCGGTAGGTACTCCAAACCCCGCCGATCGCGTCTGGCGTTTCATCTCATTTGACCCGCAGAAACAAGCGGATCAGCTGGAGAAAAAGGAAAAGAAGCGTTTTCGTGACGTGACCCTGCCTGTAGGTCTGCAGAGCTGGTACAAACCTGGTTTTGATGACAGCAAGTGGAACACCGGTAAGGCACCGATTGGAAAAGGTTCCTGGAAGCACCGTATCATCGGCAAGGCTCAAGTGCAATACAACTCTGACTGGGGCGAAGGTGAATTCCTCCTTATGCGAACAACCTTCAAGGTAGACAACCTGGATTATGCAGACTACCGCATCAGCGTGCTTGCACGTCAGGGTTTTCACATCTATCTGAACGGCCACAAGATCAACACGTACATCTGGTGGAGAGACGAACCGCAGTACCGTCCAGTTGAACTGACATCTGCGCACTCCAGGTATCTTAAGAAGGGCGTCAATGTATTAGCCGCCTATACCACTGTTGATTACGACAGACGCACGCTGACTCCGAGTACGTCTATTGACTTTTCGATAGAGGGAATTACTAAGGCCGGCCTGAAATATGTGGGTAGCCGCGCCTATGTCGACAGGCAAATGCAAAAGGTCTGCACCCCACGCGAGCAGAAGATCATGATGGGTTCTTCCAATGGCGGGTATCACTACCTGGGCAGTGCTAAGATCCTGAGTCAGATCGGCAAAGCTTTTGCAGATGCTATGATAGAAATGGAAAAGAAGTAAGGCAAAGTAATATGAAGAATTCAATTTCTGCAGGTTTATTGGCGTTGATGCTGGTGTCTGTGTCATGTTTTGGTGCAGACCCAGCCAAACAACCGAATGTTATATTTATCATGGCTGACGATCTTGGCTATGGTGATTTTAGCTGTTATGGGGCGACTGGTTTTCAGACGCCTGCTTGTGACCGGCTTGCAAAAGAGGGTATGCGATTTACGGATGCTCACTCGCCGTCTGCGGTATGTACGCCGACCCGCTATGCAGTTCTTACGGGGCGTTACGCTTGGCGCAGCTGGCTGAAGAACTGGGTTCTTTTCGAGAGGCATCCACTGCTCATTGATACGGAGCGGCTGACAATGGGAAAGCTGTTTCAAAAGGGCGGTTACACAACCGGATGCATTGGCAAGTGGCACCTTGGCTGGGGAACTGAACTTAATACTGATTTCAGCGGCGAGGTTAAGCCCGGACCGTTGGAGGTTGGTTTCGACTCGTTCTTTGGTGTTCCGCACAGTCACAACAGCGGCAAACCGCATCGGGTGTTTATGCGTAACCGGCGAATCGTCAATCTCAAACCCGGTCTTAAGTATAATAGCAAAGAGGCGATGAAAGATACTGTCCGCAAGCTTGAGGATACCGCGATCAATCTGTCCAAAGAGGCTGTTTCGTTTATTGACAGACAAAAAGACGAACCTTTCTTCCTTTATTATCCGACGACCAACATTCATTTTCCACTCACCCCCAACAGCCGCTTTAAGGGTACTACAAAAATAGGAGTCTATGGTGAGTTTGTAGTTGAGTTTGATTGGGCAGTCGGTCAGATTCTGGCGGCACTGGACCGTAACGGACTTACCGAAAACACGCTGGTAGTATTGACCAGCGATAACGGAGCAAGACCACCCGGAAAACTCAAAGAGCTTAAAGCCTTCAAGGGGCACCAGTGCAACGGTCCATGGCGAGGAACCAAACGAATGATTTATGAAGGTGGACACCGTGTTCCCTTGATAGTTCGCTGGCCGGGAAAAGTCAAGCAAGACATCATCTCGGATGAGACTGTATGTCTTACCGATTTTTTTGCGACCTTTGCGAGCATACTTAAACAGCCTGTTGGGAAAAACGCAGGTGAAGACAGTTACGACCTGACGAATCTGCTCGTTGGCAAGCCATACAAAAAGCCCTTACGCGAGGCTACGGTTCATCACTCGGTGTCCGGACAGTTTGCGATACGGCAGGGCGACTGGAAGCTTATAGAAGGCAGCGGCAGCGGAGATTACCCCAGAAATCAAAAAGGCGGTATTGATATAAAGTCATTTGATCCCAAGCGTGACCCGGTGACGGGTAAATGGGTCAAGCTCGATTACTTTGAGCTGACACCTGACGGTCAGTTTCAGTTATATAACCTGAAAACAGATCCTAAAGAACAAAAGAACCTCAGTAAGACACTTCCTGGAAAAGTGCGACAGTTGCATGAACTGCTAAATCTCTATCGCGATAGCGGGAGATCAACTCTATAATACTTTAAATAAAAGGATTTAGATATTATGAAAAAAACAGCAAAAATAGTTTCAATTATAGTTGTATTACTGATGGTCATTGCCTGCCAAACCTTTGCGGTTGAGAGTTCTACTGCTCACAGTGGCAAACGGCCTAATATCATTGTTATCATGTCTGACGATATGGGGTATTCGGATATTGGCTGTTACGGCAGTGAGATTTCGACTCCTAATCTGGACAGCCTTGCAGCGAACGGCTTGCGTTATACGCATTTCTACAACACCGGCAGATGCTGTCCGACTCGTGCATCGTTGCTTACTGGTTTGTATGCCCACCAGGCAGGCATCGGTCAAATGACTAACGATGGTGGTCAGGATGGCTATCGTGGTGATCTTAGCAGAAACGCCGTCACCATGGCAGAGGCTCTCAAACCAGCCGGTTACAGTACTTATATGTCGGGCAAGTGGCACGTAACAAAGCATATTGTGCCAAAGTTGGAATCTGATAAATATAATTGGCCTTTGCAGCGTGGCTTTGACAGGTTTTATGGTACGATAATTGGTGCAGGGAGCTTCTTTGACCCGTGGACACTTACCCGCGGTAATAAACCGATAACACCCGATAATGATGCCGAGTACAAATCCGAGCAATATTATTATACCGACGCGATCAGTGACAATGCGGTCAAGTTTGTCAGCGATCACAAAAAGAGCGGCAAGGACAATCCATTCTTTATGTACGTTGCCTATACCGCCGCTCACTGGCCGATGCACGCACTGGAAAAAGATATTGCAAAGTACAAGGGCAAATATGACGCCGGTTACGAAGTTATCCGAAAGGCTCGCTATGACCGTATGACAAAGCTCGGTGTGATAAAAGACTGGGAATTGAGTCCTGCACCGCAGCTTTGGGAAGATTTCCCCAAAGAGCAAAAAGCCTGGGAGATTCGCTGCATGGAAGTCTATGCGGCTATGATAGATAATATGGACCAGGGGATCGGTCGGATCGTAAAAGTACTGAAAGATAACGGCCAGTTTGAGGATACCCTGATATTATTTTTCCAGGACAACGGCGGCTGTGCCGAAAACAGGGGACGAAGGCTCAGGAAAGACGCAGTTAAAGGCGTAAAACCCATGGGCAAAGACGAGCTTCAAACTGATATGGTTCCAAAACGCTCACGTGCGGGTTACCCGGTACTGACAGGTTCTGATGTCATGCCCGGACCTTCAGAGACTTATATCGCCTACGGAAGAAATTGGGCCAACGTCTCGAATACTCCTTTCCGTCAATACAAATCGCAAAACCATGAAGGCGGTATCTCAACACCTTTGATCGCACACTGGCCAAAGGGCATCAAGGCCAAAAACGAATTTCGCGACCAGTCGGGCCATCTCATAGACATCATGGCAACGTGTGTAGATATGTCGGGGGCGACTTATCCCAAGACCTACAATGGCCATGAAATTCAACCCATGGAAGGACAGAGCTTGGCGGGTAGTTTTGACAGCAATGCCTCTAAAGACAGACTGCTGATGTGGGAGCATTATGGCTGTCGTGCAATTCGCCAGGGCAAATGGAAACTGGTTAAGCTGAGTTCTAAATCCGCCCAGTGGGAACTTTACGATATGGACAAGG
>Ga0307990_1004524_pt1 | contig 10220 bp, 10 predicted proteins | sample EllFjometagen129_FD_203168 | JGI IMG/M metagenome (GOLD analysis project Ga0307990, IMG submission 203168) | Marine microbial communities from Ellis Fjord, Antarctic Ocean - #129 | ecosystem: Environmental > Aquatic > Marine > Unclassified | place: Southern Ocean | collected 2014-10-08
AGTTGTCATCATCCCCCGCTTGAGAAGCACCGGCTTCTTCGCCTTTCCCACCCTTTTCAAAAGAGCAAAGTTTTGAATATTCCTTGCGCCGATCTGCAGGATATCGGTGTATTCTTCTATAAGATCCACATCGGATGTATTGAGCACCTCGGTAATGACAGGCATTCCCGCCTGATCGCCGGCCCTTCTCAAGAGCTTCAGGCCTTCCTCTTCCATGCCCTGGAAACTGTAAGGTGAAGTTCTTGGTTTGAATGCCCCGCCTCTGATAATATCGGCCCCGCCCTTTTTCGCTATTAAGGCGGACTCCATCATCTGTTCCGCGCTTTCAATTGAGCATGGACCTGCCATGACAATGAATCTCGACCCCCCGATTTCCAGGTTACCGACCCGGATGACGGTATTACCCTCCTTCGCTTCGCGGCTGGCTAATTTATAAGGTTTCAGGATAGGCATCGTTTTCTCGACCCCCGAAAGAGATTCGGCAAACTTCAGATTTTCTTTGCCACGGTTGTCTCCTACTGCCCCTATAATCGTCCGTTCGATTCCACGGGATGGGTGCGTCTTGTAACCGACAGACTCAATCCAATCGATTACATTTTCGATCTGTGCTTTTGTTGCATTCTTTTTCATTACGATAATCATTTCTCAATCCTCCCTGATAAAAAAAAAGACCATGATGTATCCGAGATCACACCATGGTCTTATAAACAAAAAAGCCATGGTGCAGAACCTCTCGGTCTACCCATGGCTTGAATTTTTTATTTGCTGAGCTTAGCTATTCATGCGCAATGGATAAACCGATCCGCCAAAATAAAAATAGCTAAACCAATAATTTAAATTAATAACTCTACCCATCATAAAAATAACCTCTTTGAAAGTAAGAGGGCATATGGTCATAAATCCGGATTATTGTCAAGGGAAAAATATTTATTAATTTGTCATTGAAGTTTATTAAGTTTGTGATAAAAAGTGAGCTCAATGGTTAAAACTGATTCTCCTGTCTAATCACCGGCCATTGTTAACTTCGCGGCTTTGCCGCTTCAGGATGTGAAATTGGTAGAAGAAAACTCAAAATCAAATCCTTTTAAAAACGTGCAGGAAGATCGCTGGAACGACTGGCGGTGGCAGATAGAGAACCGGATTTACAAGATTTCTCAGTTGGCCGGGATTCTTAATATTTCGCTGAAGGAAGCAGATAAATACAAGGATGTTATAGAAACCTATCGTTTTTCCATCACTCCATATTACCTGTCCTTGATTGATATATCTAATGAAAAGGATCCCCGTTGTTCTTCCTATGAGGATCAATCGGGATTTTTGCGACATATTGCAAAAGTATCGACCGTTGTGGTTTCTTACTCAATTTAATCATCCGAATGAAATAACCGCAGAAGCGGCAAGCACGAGTGAAATGCTTCTTGAGGTAGGTATCCCTGTCATGAACCAGTCAGTCCTCCTTAAAGGAATAAATGATTCCTATGAGGTGATGCGGGATCTCCTCTACTGCCTTCAGCGTATTTCCGTTAAGCCATACTATCTTTTTCAGCGTGAGCAGGTAAAAGGTGTTGACCATTTCCGGGTCGATATCTGGAAAGGTATGGAGATTATGGAAAAGTTATGGAGAAATATTTCTGGACTCTGTTTGCCGAGGTATGTTTTCGATCTCCCTGGTGGCAGGGGAAAGATGCCTCTTCAACCGTTTTCTTTCTTGTAATAGCTGCAACATTCTTTTGAGTTAAATAAACCAGGTCTCAAATTTTCAGAATATCATATTCTCCAGATTGTCCACAAAGCTTCCACTGTCAAGTAAATGGGCTGTCTACCGATTCCCCCCGATGATAACCTGAGTAGCAACAATTGTTGTTATCTGTTGCGGATTGTTTCTTTAATATCCTTAGCATAGCCGGAAACGATATTCACCATGTTACTTTTGTTGCTGTTTTCCTCGATCAGCCGGACAAAGGCGCTTCCGATGACGATTCCGTCGGCATGGGGTGCGATCTCTCTGGCCTGTTCCTGTGTGGATATGCCGAAACCAACGACGACCGGCAATGTTGTTATGCCCCTTATCTTTTTCATCTCTCTTTCGATGTCAGAAGACTGTGGCTTTGCGGTTCCAGTTACTCCTGTAATTGAAACATAGTAAAGGAAACCCGAGGCCTTTCTGGATATCTTTCTGATCCGTTCGGAAGGAGTTGTCGGTGCGATAAGAGAGATAAAGTCGATACCCGATCTGTCCGTATGTTTTCTCAGTTCAGCGGACTCTTCCGGCGGAAGATCAACAACCAGGACCCCGTCAACGCCAGCGGCCTTTGCCCTTTTTGCGAATCTTTCATTTCCGTAATTCAGGATAGGGTTGTAGTAGCCAAAAAGGACTACCGGGATATCGCTGGACTCTCTTACAGATTCTGCCATATTAAGGATTTTGGAAAGTGTTGCCCCGTTTTCCAGAGCCCTCCGGGAGGCAGCCTGAATGATGGGCCCGTCGGCCGTTGGATCGGAAAAGGGGACCCCGATTTCTAGAATATCCACGCCCGCACTATCCAGACCAAGTATTATCTCCCTCGTTTTTTCCAGGTCAGGGTCTCCTGCCGTCAGATAAGCAACGAGTGCCTTCTCTTCTTTTTTCTTTAATTCGCTGAATTTTCTTTCAATCCGTCTCATGACTAATGAACCTCCATTATTTCGTCAATGGTTCCCAGATCTTTGTCTCCCCTGCCTGACAGGTTGACAACTATTATTTTTTCTTTGTTCAGGGTAGGAGCCAGCTTCATGGCATAGGCGATGGCGTGGGCACTTTCCAATGCGGGGATTATTCCTTCACATTGTGACAGTAGCATGAAGGCCTCAAGAGTTTCATCATCGTCTATCGTTACGTATTTGGCCCTACCCGTTTCGTGAAAGTAGCTGTGTTCCGGTCCGACACCAGGATAATCGAGACCAGGAGCGATGGAATGTGCGTCATTCACCTGGCCGTGTTTATCCTGGAGAAGATACGTTTTATTCCCGTGGAGCACTCCGAGCTTTCCCGCCGATATGCTTGCCGCATGTTTTCCCGTGGCAATCCCGCTTCCTGCGGCTTCCACGCCGATAAATGCAACCTCAAGATTATCTCTGAAAGGATAAAAAAGTCCCATGGCATTGCTGCCCCCTCCCACGCAGGCAATGAGTACGTCGGGGAACCTTCCTTCTTTTTTCAGGATCTGCCTCTTTGTTTCTTTGCCTATCACAGTCTGGAAATCTCGTACCATCATAGGGTAAGGATGAGGCCCTGCCGTGCTGCCGATTATGTAGAATGTGTCTCTAACACGCGATACCCACTGGCGCATCGCCTCATTCATTGCATCTTTAAGCGTTCCCGTTCCGGATGAAACCGGTATGACCTCAGTGCCCAGAATCTTCATGCGGAGGACATTAGGCGCCTGCCTCCTTATATCTTCCTCACCCATAAAGACCTGGCATTCCATCCCAAAGAGGGCCGCGACCGTTGCGGTTGCCACACCATGCTGACCGGCCCCCGTTTCCGCTATTACCCTCTTTTTCCCCATCCTTTTCGCAAGAAGGGCCTGTCCTAGGGTGTTGTTTATCTTGTGAGCGCCCGTATGATTGAGATCTTCACGTTTCAAATAGATCCGGGCACCTCCAAGTTTTTCCGTGAGGCTCTTCGCAAAATAGAGGGGAGTTTCTCTTCCCGAATATTCATGAAGATAGAATGCGAGTTCTTTTCTGAATGCTTTATCTTTTTTTGCTTCGTTATAGGCTTTTTCCAGTTCGAGAAGAACCGGCATCAGCGTCTCGGCAGCGTAGCGCCCCCCGAAGACTCCGAAATGGCCTTTTTTGTCGGGTAATTGTGTTTTCATTTGTTCACCTTTTCTTATTTGAGTTTCATGTATTAAATTTGACGTGATCATTAAAGATCACGTCTTCTTCTCTATCTTTATGTCGATCATTTCTACGCACAATATCAATAATCTTCTTTATTTTATTATGATCCTTTTCCCCCGGTGAGGATTCAACACCGCTGTTAATATCTACCGCGTTGGGGTGTACAGTTTTGATAGCCTCTACTATGTTGTCGATATTTAAGCCACCGGAGAGGATAAGCGGGTATAATTTCCTGATCTCTGAGGCCAGTCCCCAGTTTGATATTTTCCCCGTTCCGCCATAGAGTTTAGGATTATGAGTATCCACAAGAATGGCTTTCACATTGTAATCTTTCAGTAATTGAAGGTCATTCTCAGTTCTGGGTGAAAAGGCCTTGATCACGATCGATGCGGGAAATTGGCGACAGTATTCCGGCGATTCACTGCCGTGGAGCTGAACAAGGTTGAGGCCACAGAAATCAACAATTTCCTTGATCTCATCGGCACCATGATTGACAAAAACTCCTACCCTCGTTATCCTAGCGGGGAGGTTTTCAATGATTTTTTTTGCCTTTTCCGGTGATACGTACCGGGGACTTTTGGGATAAAAGATGAACCCCAGCGCGTCGGCTCCGCTTTCGGCAACAGCAAGGGCATCATCAAGATTAGTCATTCCGCAGATCTTTATTTCTATCATTCCTTATTTCCCCTCCCAGGAGTTTCATTAGCTTTTTGCCTATATCGGGGGCCTTTATCAACGCCTCACCGACAAGAAAAGTATGGATTCCTTTTTGCATTAAAGCTTCGATATCTTCTCTCGTGCTTACTCCGCTTTCGCTGATCATGATCTTGTTTTCGGGAATGGACGACACCAGTTCCATGCTGGTCCTCAGATCGGTGGAAAAGGTCTCCAGGTTTCTGTTGTTGATTCCTATGATCTCTGCGCCCGCGGCGAGGGCCTTATCCAGTTCTTCCCTGGAGTGGATCTCTACCAGGGGTGAAAGGCCTATCGATTCTGCCAGATTAATAAATTGCCTGAGCGTTTTCTCTTCCAATAGACTTGCAATGAGAAGAACGGCATCTCCCCCGATGATCCTTGTCTCGTAGATCTGGTATGGATCTATGATAAATTCCTTTCTCAGAAGAGGGAGAGAGACCGCTTCTTTTATCTGAGAAAGGTATGAGTTTCCCCCCTCGAAAAATTCTTTATCCGTAAGTACGGAAATGGCTGCAGCCCCATTTGCTTCATAAATGGAGGCAATCTTCAGGGGATCGAAATCTTCTCTAATCCTTCCTTTGGAAGGTGAAGTCCTCTTCACCTCGGCAATGATGGAACATTCCGGGTCACTGATCGCCTTCCTGAAATTACGGGGAGGAGGCAAATCTCTGACAGCTTTTTTAAGTGCCTCAAGGGACGTTGACTCCTTTAGGCAATCCACTTCTCTTCTTTTTACTTTGATAATTTCGTCTAAGATCATCTTTTTCTCTCAACTATTGCTTAATTCAATCAAGGCTTGCAGTTTTTTAATGGCTTTTCCGCTGTCGATACAATCTTCTGCTATGGCAATTCCTCCCTGAATGGTTTTGGCTTTTTCTCCTGCCACGATGGCCAGAGCGGCATTAAGAAGAACAATCTTTCGACATGCTCCATTTTTTCCTGACAGGACATCCTTAGTGATTTGCGCGTTAGATGAAGCATCGGCACCGAGAAGTTCCTCTCCACTGTATGTTTTGCCAAATATGTCGACGGGGTTGATGTTATAGGTAGCAATCAATCCGTCCTCCAATTCGGAGACCCGCGTCTCACCTGTTACGGTGGCCTCATCAAGACCGTCGGAGCCGTGAACTACAAAGGCCCTTTTTGTCCCCAGATTTTTCAATACACCGGCAAACATCTCCGTCAGACTGGGATCATAGACTCCGATGAGCTGTGATGTTGCCCCTGCGGGATTTGTCAAAGGCCCCAGCATGTTAAATATGGTTCTGATTCCGATTTCTCTGCGCGATCCGATGGCATATTTCATGGCGCCATGGAGTCTGGGGGCGAAAAGGAAGCCGATGCCGATTTCATGGATACATTCTTCCACAATTTCCGGTCCTACACTGATATTCACTCCCAGTGCCTCAAGGACATCGGCGCTTCCGCAGCCGCTGGAGACAGCCCGGTTTCCGTGTTTTGCCACGGTGATGCCTGCCGCTGCTACCACAAAGGCGGCAGTCGTAGAGATGTTGAATGTATTCATTCCGTCTCCCCCCGTTCCGCAGGTATCCACGATAATGGATGAACGTGCATCGATTCTCGTGGCCTTTTGTCTCATGATTCTGGCGGCGCCGGTAACCTCTGAGACCGTTTCACCCTTAATCCTCAGGGCGGTGATGAAGGCTGCGATCTGGGCTGGTGTTGCCGCACCTTCCATCACTTCATCCATAACTGCCATCATCTCCTGTTCTTGAAGATCCTCTTTATTAACTACTTTTCCTATTGCTTCTTTAATCATTATAAAAATTCCCTCCTTTAATTTTTACTCATTTCCAGAAAGTTCCTGATAATCCGTTTCCCATTCGGCGTGAGGATTGATTCGGGATGGAACTGTATTCCTTCCACCGGGTATTCCAGGTGCCTGACCCCCATGACTTCTCCCTCCTCCGTTTCGGCACTGATTTCAAGGCACGGTGGAATGGAATCTCGCTTCAGGATCAGGGAATGATAACGACCCGCAATGAAAGGGCTGGAAAGTCCCTTGAAAATTGTCCGTCCATCGCTGGTGATTACGGAGGTTTTCCCGTGCATAATCCTGTCAGCCCTGACGACATCGGCGCCAAAGGCATAACCGATAGCCTGGTGACCCAGGCAGATTCCCATGATGGAAATTGCTTTATGGAAATATTTGATTATATCCACCGTGAGCCCTGCTTCTTTCGGTAATCCGGGACCGGGAGACAGAAAAATAGCATCTGGATGCAGCTCCTCGATTTCTTCAATAGTGATCTCATCATTGCGGTGGACCACAACTTCTTCACCAAGCTGTCCAAGATACTGAACAAGATTGTACGTAAAGGAATCATAATTATCGATCATCAAAATCATATAGTTTTCTCCATTAAAAGTTTTGGGTTATTTCAAATTCCGATGCAGCCAGCCTGATGGCCTGCATCATTCCCTCAGCCTTATTTACGGTCTCATCATATTCCGCATCGGGGTCGGAATCCGCGACAATTCCGGCTCCGGCCTGTATAAAAATCTTATCGTCTTTGACCACCATCGTTCTGATAGTGATGCCAAGATCCATATTTCCTGTGAAACTGAAGTAACCGACTGCCCCTCCGTATGGTCCCCTCCGGGTCTGTTCAAGTTCATTGATGATTTCCATAGCCCTGATCTTCGGCGCTCCCGTCAGAGTACCTGCCGGGAAGGTAGCTTTAAGAACATCAAAGCAATCTTTGCCCCGGGCCAATTGAGCCTGAATATTGGAGACCAGGTGCATGACGTGGGAATACCGTTCAACGGTCATCAGTTGATTGACCTGAACACTGCCGGTCCGCGCAATCCTTCCCAGATCGCTCCTTCCCAGATCGACAAGCATGATATGTTCCGCCCTCTCCTTTGGGTCCTGCAGGAGCTCATCGGCGAGGCTCCTGTCTTCCTGCTCATTTTCCCCCCGTTTTCTTGTTCCCGCGATGGGCCTGAGTTCCACGTTTCCCTCTTCAACGCGTACCATGACTTCTGGAGAAGACCCGATGAGGATAAGATCATCGATCTTCAGGTAGAAAAGGTATGGTGAAGGATTAATATAGCGAAGAGCCCGATAGAGATCTATGGGATCTATGTTATTTCTACCTTGAAACCGCTGCGAGAGGACGACCTGAATTATATCGCCTGAAACAATGTATTCCTTGGCCTTTTTAACCATGTCTTTATATCCATCCGGTGTTATGTTGGATTGAAGAGAAATAGTGTTTCCCGCTTTTTGAGGATGATCTCCCTTTTCGATGGGGGCTTTCATCAGCTCGACCATTTCATTGATCTTTTTGATCCTCTCTTCGTAGAGCACGCGAAGATTCTCTTTGCCTTCGGTGTATGCACAGGCCACGACCTTGATGATGTGCCGGACATTGTCAAAGATCATCATAGTGTCGGTTATGAGAAAAGTAGCATCATCGGTATTTAAATCATCCGTGCCCCCGGCGGGGAGCTTTTCAAAGTATCGCACCATATCGTAGCCGAGAAATCCCACCGCTCCACCGTAAAACCGCGGGAGACCCGCCACAGGAACGGGTCGGTATCGTGCCATTAAATCTTTCAGGAAGTTAAGGGGATCACCATTATGCTTACGGCGTTCAATATTCCCATTTTTCTGAATGAGGACATCCTTTCCTCTTACCCTGAAAATTACATGGGGGTCAGATCCAAGAAAAGTATAGCGTCCCCATTTTTCGCCCCCCTCCACGCTCTCGAGAAGAAAGACCTGCTGTTTTGAGCGCAACTTCATGAGGACCGAGACAGGAGTCTCAGTGTCGGCAAGGACTTCCCTGAAAATAGGTATCAGATTTCCCCTTTTTGCAAGTTTTTCGAAAGTTTTAAATGATGGATTGTACATGCTAAATTCACCTCTATTCTCAAAATAAAAAAAGGCCGTGATAATTTCACGGCCTTTTTTTGCATGCAATATTTAGTGACAAAAACAAAAAAACCGCGGAAATTCTGAGAGACTTTCCGCGGCCTGATATCTATTTAATTCAAGATGTTAGCGGCAGACAAACCCCTCCTTTGAGTTTTGCCACCACCAGCTTATCTTTACCATTATGTATCTCATGTCTGCTCACCTTCAACGCTATACTAAAAATATAATTTTCTGTATAACAATAGTGAAAAATCATGTCAACAGGTTTTTACGAAAAATACCGGAAAAATGTTATTTTGCTTTCACTCATTAAATATCTCACAATGCAACAGTATAACAAAATACACTAAGGAGACACCTCCCTAACCATGATGCCCGGAGATCGCGCAGGCCGCGAACCGGCCGTCGTGACTCATACTGATGTCGATTGCGGTTCTCTTTCCTCCGGCATAGACCGCCGGGGGTCCAAGACCACAATGCTGCTGTGGGCGAATGATCTCGATGGTTTCCAGGTCTTCTTTCAGATAGCCTGATATCTTTTTTCTGGCCATATTCCGAACAAGATCCGATTGATACTTCGGGGAAATCTCAGGACGGAGCATTGTTTGAACATCCCACACGATAGAATTCAGGCCTTCGTCTGTCGTTGCGCCGATACAGTGAACATACTCTTTGGTTATATGAAAGCGGACGGATACCGGTCCACAGGGGGTTTCAACGGTGCCCGATTCGGGCAGGGGGGTATCGGACAGTTGTACTGCATAGCGCCCGGGTGAAGAGGAAACGGCAGGGTGTGTTTTACTCATTGCCTTATATCCGGTTTCCTTTCCAGCCCACAGGCTCCAGAGCACGATGCCCGGCTCATCGCTTTTTTGAATCTTGCTCTGTTCATCCGGCGTGAACACCCTCTCTATGAAACGAATATCTCGATTCTTACCCCTTGCCTGAAGATCGGCAAGATCCACAATATCATTGCCTATCAAAACAATCTTTCTCCATTCGAGCCAGCCGTTCCACTATCTGCTGCGCACAGTTTCTCTGCGCTTTCAATCCCCCGTTTTCCATATGGGGAATGAATGTCTCTATTTTTCCGGTAAAACGTTCGCCAAATTTAGGAATGTTACTGTACGTTTTCTGATCATCGCCCCGAAGATAGACGCATAATACCCGACAATCGTCGGCATGAGCGATCAGGCGACCCACCCCATAGGAGAAATTTTCCGTGTCCACACGTCCTGTCCGGGAACGCCCACCCTCTGGAAAGATGAGCAGACTTTCCTTTTTCTCTAACAGGTACTGACAGGTATCCAGGGTGGCTTTCATTTTCCCCCTGTCTCCCCCCCGGTGGACGGGAACACACTTTGACAGATAGCAAATAATGGTTAGAAATATGTTGCTCTGAAAATTTGCCTGTTCAGGAAGATTCCAGGGAAGCAACCTGTACTGAAGCATGTACAGATACAGAGGCGCTATGGCGTAAGCCACGATAACGGAATCTATCATAGTCAGGTGATTGGGACATATAATCCAGGGACCCTTGTGTTGTTTAAAAAGATCCCGGGCTGTCTTCCTCATCTCGCTCAGCTCTCGTACGCGGTACCCCATAAGCCTTACGGCAATAAACATAAGAGGACCAACAATAACAACAAACAGGCGCCCCATCAGATACTGCAGGTACAGGAGACATTTTGTTGTCCTTTTCATGGATTGCCTTAATTTAACTTATTTTGTAGGA
>Ga0307990_1004525_pt1 | contig 10218 bp, 11 predicted proteins | sample EllFjometagen129_FD_203168 | JGI IMG/M metagenome (GOLD analysis project Ga0307990, IMG submission 203168) | Marine microbial communities from Ellis Fjord, Antarctic Ocean - #129 | ecosystem: Environmental > Aquatic > Marine > Unclassified | place: Southern Ocean | collected 2014-10-08
GTCTCACAAGAGAGAACCGAGAATGGAGCAGTGAGAAATTGAAGTCCCTACGGTTGATTTTCCGCCACGTGAAGATTCACAAGCTTCCTCTGATGCTGACGATGATCAGCATGCTGGCCCTTGTGGGTATTCAGCTTCTCGGCCCTTGGTTGGTACGGGCGATGGTTGCCGCTGTTACGGACCCGGAGGCGGGTCCAAAGACCCTTGATTTGGTCGCGAAGCTGGCCGTGCTGGCATTGGCCGTCTACGTCATCCGAGCACTGATGCGGTTTGTTCGAAGCTACGCAGCCCACGTGGCCGGCTGGCACGTTGTGGCCGATCTCAGAAACGAGGTCTATCGACATCTGCAACGCCTTTCGCTGCGCTTTTACGAGGACAAGCAGACTGGGCAACTCATGTCACGTGTGGTGAACGATTCCAATTTACTCGAGCAGCTCGTCGCCCATGCCATACCGGACATTCTGGTCAACGTGCTCATGCTCATGGGCGTCACCGCGGTGTTAGTCAGCATGAGCTGGCAGCTTGCCCTGATGAGTATGATTCCTATTCCGCTAATCATCTTGGCCATGAGCGGGTTTGCTCGCTATGTGCGGCCCGCTTTTCGACAGCGGCAGGTCGAGCTCGGTGAACTAAACGCAGCCCTGAATGATAACATCTCGGGAATTCGAGAGATCCAGGCATTCACACGGGAGGATAGCGAGGCGGACCGCATTTGGAGCCGCATCGTCCGCTATCGCGACTCTCTGCTGCGGGCACTCCGTTTGATGGCCGTGTTCCACCCGTCCATCGAGTTCACCGCCTCACTGGGGACGATTGTGCTCATTTACTTTGGCGGGAGACTGGTGTTGAATGGGGAGTTGCCTATTGCCGATTTGGTTGCCTTCTTCCTTTACCTGGAGCTGCTCTATCAGCCCGTGCGGGCACTGGGGAGCGCATGGGAGAGCGTCCAGCAGTCATTGGCTGGCGCCGATCGCATCGCCGAGCTGTTGGAGCAGGAACCCGATGTGAGCGAGCGGACTGAAGCCATTGAGTTGCCCGATCGTGCCCGTGGAGCCATCAGCTTGCGCAATGTGAGTTTCCGGTACGGTGTAGGTGAGATGGTACTTAAGGACATCAACCTCGACGTAGAGTCGGGGTCGGTCGTGGCACTCGTGGGGCCGTCGGGGGTGGGAAAGACCACCCTCTCGATGCTGATCTCCCGGTTCTACGACGTGTCCGATGGAATGATCATGCTTGATGGACACGACATCCGCGACTTAACGCTTGCAAGTCTGCGCCGGCAGATGAGCATCGTGCTCCAAGAAGTCTTCCTGTTTCACGGGACCGTCCGCGAGAACATCCTCTTTGGTCGCCTCGATGCGAGCGATCAAGAGATGATCGAGGCAGCGCGCATAGCGAACGCCAGCGGATTCATCGAACAACTGCCTGAGGGCTACGAGACCATGATCGGCGAGCGAGGGGTCAAGCTCTCCGGAGGCCAGCGGCAGAGGCTGGCCATTGCCCGGGCGGTGCTGAAAGACGCACCCATCTTGATCCTTGATGAAGCAACATCCTCGGTCGACACAGAAACCGAGCTTCTGATCCAACAGGCGTTGGAACGGCTGATCGTGGGACGGACGACCATCGTCATTGCCCATCGTTTGTCGACGATTCGCCGCGCGGACAAGATTGTTGCTCTCAAGGATGGCCGGATCGTGGAACAGGGGACCCACGATGAGCTCATGGCACAGGACGGGATCTATCGGTACCTCAACCGAGTGCAAATGAATGAAGATCCACGGCAGACCGCGCTTTACGAGGAGTGACGAGGATTCTCCTGTGCCGAGATCCCGCGAGATCCTCATTGACGCCGCGAAGATACTCCCTCCCTCTGCGGCGGCGCTCGTAGCCGTATCGTAGTCTGCGGATTCGAGACGGCTGGACCTACGGTTGCTGCATCTTGATCACGATCTCGCCGATGCCTACATCGAGTTTGACTGAGCGTTCGCCGCTTCCCAACGTGACATCTCCCGACTTGCCGAGGAAACCTCGGACTCCGCCAATCATGCCGGGGAATCGATCGATAGAGACGTTGCCGATTCCCGCCTTGGCGGACAGCGTGGCTGACGCGCTTGCCGGAAGTGCGAGGACAATATCACCGATTCCCAAACTTACGATTAACTGTTGGGCCCCCACATTCGACAGATCAATCTTGCCCACGCCGTGTGCAACAATCACCGCAGTGGCATGTACATCGCGCAGACTTAGATTTCCGGTGCCGTCTTCGATGATAATCGTTTGAGCCTCATAGGAGACGAGATGGATGTCTCCGGCGCCGTTTTTCACCTTGAGATCGATGCCTACCGGAACCCGCAGGATGTAGTCGACGCGGCCGCTGCCCACGGTCTTCAGTGTAATGCTCGGTTCGGTTACATCCAAGATGACCTGCAACTCGTCAATCCGACGCTTGGCGGCCGTCCGCACGGCTTGCCATTCCACGACGCGATTCGGCATCGTTTGGGTCGCGTCTACCGAATACCCCGAGATCACGATATCACCGAGTGCGTTCTCGATGATCAATTCGCTTCCGGCATCGACGACGAACGATCCGGTGCTTGCTGATGTTGCCTGAGCATTGCCAGTCAGCTTGCCATTGTCGAAATCTGACAGCGGCCCAATGCCGCCAAATACGAGGCCGAAGCTGACCGTGGGCCCGGACAGGTCAAGTGACGGAGCGGGGATACCGGTCAGATCACCGAAGTCAATCCCAAAGACCGGCAATATGTATCCGAGCCGAAAATCGAATCCCATCCACGGAAGCAACTCAGCGGACATGCTAACGTATGGCTGTACAAAGCCCACGGCACGTCCCAGCTCGCGGGATGTCGGCTTGATGATAACGCCACAAGGGGTAAAGCCTTCCGAATCAGCTAGTGCTTCGGTTAACGTAACCGCATTAGCGCCGGCGCCGAAGACTACTCCGACGGTGAGAACCGACCTGTCATTGCCGCCGATGGCCGCGCCGATATCGAGGCCGCCGCCGGCAAAGACCAGCTCGGCATGACGTATCTCGCTCTCAGAGGTCGCAAGCACGCCCCAACCGATGCCTCCAAACGACAAACCGCCGATTACGCCACCGCGGCCGCCTCCGCCCGCGCCAATCAGGAAATCACCCATCGCGGGTAGTCCATTTTCCGACATAAAGGTATTAACCCCGGTCATGTCCGGGAAGAATGCCATCGCCATGGGGCCACCAAATCCGAAACTAATTGTTGCCGGCTCTGCCATCAGAAGGTTGGAGCCCATCAGGCTGATGCAAACAAGGATTGTAAGAAGACACAGCATTCGTTTCATCCGCGATCACCTCTCAATTTTGCTTCCGCCGACTGGCAACAGAAGCTTCGCATGATCCTAGTCGTTCCGCTCAAAGAATGCGAAAATTGAGTTTGTGAGCGACAGGTCCGATTCCAGGAGGGTGATGGTGAAACAGGGAGGCCGCCATGAACTGATGACATAGTACGCGATCCCGCCCTCCGGGCTAGTCGGCGCATTCAAGAGGTTGCTTGTCATTGATAAGTAGACATGGTAGACTAAGAGCGCTAAAGTATCTTGTGGAAGGAGGCGAGATGGCGAATAGGACTCTATCAACGAAAGTCCCCGAGCAATTACGTCAGCAAATTGATGAAATTGCTTCTATCGAGAAGCGTGCACCAAGTAGCGTTGTTCGTCTGGCGATCGAGCACTACGTGAACACCTACTTTGCATTGCACCCACAGTTCAAGGCGGACATTCTTGAGTCGCGAGCGGCAATACGGGAGGGTGACGTCGAGGATTTCGAGTTCGGGTAGACGGCTTATGCCATACACTCCCAAGACCTCCTCAAAATTCAACAGGACAAAGAAGAAGCTCCCCGGTAATCTGCGCAACGCAATCGATGATCAAGTAAGGCTAATATGTGAGAACCCGGGTCTCGGAGTACTCAATATTGGAGATCTAGCCGATGTGAGGGTCCATAAGTTTGGCTTCTTGGGCAGGTTGTACCTGTTGGCGTATGAGGTAGATGAAAGCGCCAAGAGTGTCTACATCTACGCCGTTGGCGGGCACGAGAACTTCTATCGTGACCTGAAGGAGTATCTGAAATCGTAGCGGGGTATTGGCTTAGATGAAACAGGCATGGTCGGTCAAGCGAGTGGATATGCTATGCACTATTGACCATGTAATCGCAATCGGGTACGTTTGGCATAGGTGATAACAATGGGCCGAGGAAAGCAGCTCAATATCTATGTTCCAGCGGACAAGATTGAAGCAGTGGATGGGTTACGCCGTCTGAGCGAGCACACGGGAAAACCAATCAACTGGTTGGTGGTGGATGCGATAACCCAGTACGTAAACAAGGAAAGCCCATCCAATGCCGACTTTCGTAGTTTCGAACTCAAGGTCAAGAGCCGCGTCCGTCGGGACGAGATCTACGAAGAACAACTTGAACGTAAGCTAGATCATCGATGATCTATACACTCGATACGAACGTCCTCGTCTATGCTGCTGACGAGTCGTTCCCATTGCACTGTGCAGCCCGTGACCTGCGTGACCGCGCCGAACATGTTCGTGGCCCCGCTTTCCCTTAGTGCATCCAGGTACTGCAGATGTTTGTCTTCTACGAAACACGGTCGCGGTATCTTCTCGTTTGTTCTGGTCATATCTGCCTCCTTCTCTAGATCTCGCCTCGCTGTTTGAGCGATACCATTCCATCCTTCGTCAGGATGAGATGGTCAAGCAACGTGATACCAAGGATTCTCCCCGCCTTCTGCAATCTCTCTGTGAAGGCGATGTCCTCACAGCTAGGCTCCAGTGCCCCGCTGGGGTGCTTGTGAGCAACGATGATCGAAGCTGCTCGATCTGTGATTGGATCGGCAAAGACCTCTCGAGGATGGACGTGATTCGAGTCTAAGAGGCCCACAGTCACCAACCGGATCTTAAGAACCCTGTTCGCGTCGTTCAGAGACATCACCGCGAAGACTTCCTGTGGCATATCACGGATTACTGCAAAGCGCTTCTCCGCGTCTGAGGCCTGCTTGATCGGTTCTCCTTCTCCATACTTCACTGCCGGTGATCTGGACTGGAAGACAACTGTGCCATCAACCTTGATCTCGATCACCGTCCGCTCCATCGATAAGATGTTTCTGGAGAGCTTTGCACGTTTGCCTCCCCAATGTCGCGTATTAGGGGATATTATAAGCTTTGTGGCTGCTTACGCAAGACTCGCAACGAGATTCGTTCCGAATAGCAACCTCGATCATCGACCTATGAAACCACTCATCGCAAGTCGGTGATCATCATCTCATACCATGAATTTTCTAGGGTTGACTGTCAAAGCCATAGCTGCTATCCTAGACGGGATAAGGGAGGTGAATCACATGGCAAAGAAAGAGATTCTTGACAAGCTCTCGATCTACATACCTCAGAGCAAGATGGACAAGAAACCTGTGGAGCGACTGATCGCGCTAGGAGAGAAGCGCGACCGCCAAGCTACTAACCTGAGTAGCCGTCAACCATACTTGGTGGTGGAGGCGATCTTGGAGTACTTGGAGAGGGAGACTGACAGTGTGGTTGACCATCTATGGTCCGCCTGTTCTCTTGGGGTGCGAGCGGCTCAGCAGTGTGCTTGGTCCTCGGAGGGATGATGAAAATCCGCGAGATACATTTCAGGAACTTCAAAAAGTTCACGGATACAACGATAGCAGAGATTCCTGCCAGTGCGCGCCTTGTTCTGCTTGTTGGTCCGAACGGGTGCGGTAAGTCGTCGCTGTTCGACGGTGTCCATATGTGGCATAGGCATCGTTGGATGAAGAGCGCGAACTGGGATGAGACGTACCACCATAAGCAGGTTCCAGAGGCGGATGGAAACTGGCAGGATTCGGTTTCTGTGGTGTTCCATGGGCCGGAGCCGACGACGAACCTGCAGCGTAAGAAGGCTGTTTATGTCCGCACAGCATACAGGAATGACGCCGAGTTCAAAGTGAACTCATTATCCACAGTTGCCGCTGCAATAGATGAACAGCGAATAGCCCGGCTGATTGATGACGACAAGACCGTAGGCCTCAATTACAGACGGCTCGTCTCGCAAGGGCTTGAAGACGTCTACGAACGGGCTGCTCCTGAAATGACGATGCAGCAGTTCAGAGAACAGTCGATTGGCGAGATCCGCGACGTGATGTCTCGTCTTTTCCCTGGTTTGCTGCTCAACAGTCTAGGCAATCCTCTTACCTCACAAGGCACGTTCAAGTTTGACAAAGGTGATAGCAGGGGCTTCCTTTACAAGAACCTGTCCGGTGGGGAGAAAGCCGCATTCGACCTGTTGCTGGACTTGCTGGTCAAGCGGCGCGAGTTCGACGACACGGTCTTCTTCATTGATGAGCCGGAGGCGCACTTGTCAGCTGGACTTCAGAGTTCCCTTCTTGACGAATTGTTTAGCGCCGTGCCAGAACACTCGCAGCTCTGGCTCGCCACTCACTCAATTGGGATGATGAGGAAAGCCAGGGATCTTGCCAGGCGCATGCCCGGGAGCGTCGTGTTCCTAGACTTCGACGCAGTCGACTTCGATGTGCCCGTGACGCTCGTTCCAACTGACCCGAGTAAGCCTTTCTGGAAGCGGGCCATGGAGATCGCGCTCGATGAGCTTGCAGGGTATGTGACGCCGGAGATCGTGGTGCTTTGTGAGGGGGCTCGACTGGGAGGTGGGGTGGACTTCGATGCGGCCTGCTACAACACCATCTTCCAAACCGAGTATCCACAGGCGGTGTTCCTTGGTGCCGGGAACTCAGATGACATCCAGAATGACCCCCGCGGTGTTGGAGCGCTCCTGCAAGCTTTGGCTCCTGGAGTACGTGTTATCCGTGTAATCGACCGCGATGACCGAACAGAAGAAGAGATCGCGGCGCTGCGTTTACAGAATGTACGTGTGCTGGAGCGCCGAACGATCGAGTCCTATCTTCTGGATGAGGAAGTACTGGACGCTCTGTGCGCTATGCTCGGCCACGATGAGGTGGCACCGATGCTCCGGCAGGCCAGAGCAGAAGCTCTGCGCCATAGCGTCGCCAACGGAGGGCCTGTAGACGACATGAAGAGGACTGCGGGTGACATATACAACGAAGCAAAGAAGCTACTGCCAGACACCAAACTCGGGAGCAACAACCGCGCATTCATGAAGGCATTCTGCGCCCGTTTGGTGAGCCCCGGAACAGAAGTGTATGCCGCCCTCAAGCACGACATATTTGGTGAGTAGGTTGGGGAGACTGTGAGGTCTGGTTGATCTCAGTACCGGCTAGCCAAATTATGTAGAGAAAGTGCCGAAGTGACACGTACGATGGGCTTCCTGTTTTGTTCAGCCAAGGTGTCCCTGAAATGAACCGCCCTGTTTAAGGGGTGTTCAGCATAGACCTTACGGGATGCCTTTTAACTTCGTGTGGGGGCTATGCACGAGCTCCCAGAATGATAATGATCTGTGCAATCGCGGCCGCGATCAACCCAATTGTGGCGAATCCGAGAGCCCAGGTTGCTCGTATGAGCGATCTCTGAGTCTTGATTTCAAGGAATGCCTTCGCATCCTTATGCATTCGTTCTGTCGGGGCATGAGTTCTCATGATCTCAATGAGCTTGCGCTTGCTGGTGCTGAACTCAGGTGACGGCATAGTGATTCTCCTTTGTGTTCTGAAGTGGCGCGAACGCCCTCCGATTGCTCTTGCACAGACACACTACTTGGCACGGAACTTGCACAGCCAAGCCTTGAAATCTGGATATGTGAGCGTCTTGCAGAGCGGAGCACACTCCTGAGCACGCTTCCTACACCTTCGGTCATCGGTGACGAACACATCAGCGTACGCATTTGCAGAGTCCGTGATCTCTGCATCAGCTCGTTTGGCGGATTCTCCAAGATGTGCTCTGAAGACTTCGCCCTTGCCAAGGCGTGTTTCGCCCAGGCGGAAGGGGAGGATGCTAACAGATTCAAGCTCCTGCACAACTGGAAACCAATCTGGAATTCCCTGAAGTGGAGATTCTTCTAGCTCGCGGCGGATCCTGGGAGTACTGATAACCTGAAGCATACCTTGCGTCACAAACTTCGACAGCAACTCCCTAGTCTCGACATCTAGCTCTAATCTGTCATAGATATTCGAGTCGAGTACAACAGTATCCATATCGAAGCCAAGATCTGCACTGGCATTCTCCTCCTCGTAACTAGGATACCAGATGACCAGGCGAAAGCAAAATCGATGCCGGAGCTTCGCAGCCAAATCCCTGGGTCTTGAAGCCGCCCAGGAGTTTAAAACTCGTCCAGTAAGGTGTATTCCCCGTCAGCGGTCGGATAAACACCAAGAATGAAGACTTGACATCAACGCGGAAGGCCGTAGTTGATCATGCATTGTGCATCCCTACTGCTTCGGTCTAACCAACCAGCTAGCCGGATCAACTTTCCACTGTGAGTCTTTGGCAGCAATCACATTTCCCAATTCCTCATAATTAGCGTTGCGATCAATGGACCAAACCCTAATGATACACCAGCTAGGATCAGTTTGTGCCGTCGCATACTCATGAGCACTCAGGAAGAAGCCTCTGTCATTTGTCCGATCACGCTGCGTAGTCTTAACCTCGATGTGCCTCTCAACTTCTGCTGCTGTGAAGGAAAGCACATCATATCCATAGTTGTCGCTGATTCGCGCAACATGAGTGACTTGATTGGCAAGATCTTGCCTTCCAGCGTCAATCAAGTTTTGCTTCTCAATCGAAACAACCATTTCTTCGCCGAGGAAGCCTATTCTCTCGCGTTCATCTGCTTGAGCCTGGCGCCTCGCGAGATCTTCCAAAGGATCAATCTCTACTGGTGGAAACTCCCCTACATCTAGGCTTCCATCTTTCAGTAATCCACTGACAACCCACATGTAGGATTGAATATCAATAACATGAGGAGGTCCCCCATAGCGTCCACTAAGCCGTTTTCCCAGCTCATCGGCAACATCTAGAAGCTCTCGATACCTCGACCATTCGACCCTGCCAGCGAAGGCAGAATCGACTCCGTAGAATTTGAGAAGGGCGCCAAACCTACCTGGAAGTACAGGGAAATACGTACGCGGTTCCATGAGAAAGGACAGATATGCAAGGAATGGCCACTTGCATCCAAGGCGCCTCTCCCGCAGAAACTCGGCGAATCGATCGAATCGCAGTCCATATTGCTCAGGACGTGTTCCACCACCACGAAGCAGTTCATTCAACTCTCCTTCGAGTTCCACGATCTCGTCCTCGGTGGAAACCCTGTACAGCGGTGAATCCGAGTTACCCTTCGGGCCATAACGATGTTCGAGAAGGTTGTGGCTTATCTTTTGACCTGCAGCACGTCGCGTCGCATCCAGGATTTTTCCCGGTATGTCACTCCACTTGCTCCACTTCTCCAACTGTAGTGCGGAACAGCCATCCCTCATAGCGTCAAGCTTGTAGCTAATCTCTTCCCGCAGGAGAAGCGGATGATCAAACCCCGTGAAATCAATGTCACTCCTGCGCTTCAATTCCCTTTGGAACGCTTGATGCGCTTGCCAGTACGCCTGTTCGTCGATTCTGGTCACTACACTCCCTCCTAGGGCGAATTATAGGACGAAACCTGATATGGGCAAGTCAACACGCATATATGAATCAAGCGATGACAATGCGCCGCGGACTGATACTGGCAGATTGAGGATACGCTCTTGCTGTCACCTACCTCTCTCCTTTGGAATTGCTTCAGGCGTAACGCCAAGTTCTATCCGATTTGGAGAGTGACCTTGCAAGTTCAAAACTTGTCCCGTAAGGTGTACTCATGCCTGTTGGTGTAGAAGACAAAGGGGAGTTCCACATCGTGGAAAGAGCGTAGCTGTTCTGCGTACTGAAGCGCTTGTTCCTTGCCAAGTTGTGCGTCCCGGGAGGTTCGCTTCGATGACCGCCGCTGGATTGCCATTCAGGAGAAGTCCGTAGTCGGAGAAACGGCTGTGCCCTTCAGCATAGGAGGCGTTCGGATATGCTGTTTGATCGGCACGCAGATGGATTTCCAGTTCCTCGATGACTTGAGCGTGATCCTTGACGTGCCAACTGGCCAGGGCCAGGCGTCTGTCGATCAACTGCACGCGAGTCTCAGCTTCGGAAAGATCCATTTCGCCCTTAAGTGTGCCTCCCTGTGGTAACGGGCTAGTTCCCTGGAACTTGCTCTTTACTTGATCA
>Ga0307990_1004527_pt1 | contig 10217 bp, 15 predicted proteins | sample EllFjometagen129_FD_203168 | JGI IMG/M metagenome (GOLD analysis project Ga0307990, IMG submission 203168) | Marine microbial communities from Ellis Fjord, Antarctic Ocean - #129 | ecosystem: Environmental > Aquatic > Marine > Unclassified | place: Southern Ocean | collected 2014-10-08
CCGGCCATAGTTGAAGGATTTACCGTGCCCAAAGAGCGAGGCCTTCGCTTTAGATTGATGATTTCCTTTGACATCATGAAGTACTACTGGAATATATTCGTTATCAATTACGATTTTCAGAAACAGCTGAGTTTCTTCTCCGGCATAAAATCGACCTTTAAAAGGCCCGCCTTTACTGTGAAAGACAAGCGGCTCATGGCTGAAACAGCAATTGTATTTATCGCTCTTTTGATCATCGTGGCAATTATCATTTTTCTTATCAAAAGGAGACCGGCGGCAGAGCGTGTGCTGTCGGTATTTTTAAGAAGGATGGAAGGGCAGGGTTATCGCAAGGAACCAGGGGAGGGGCTTGAAGAATTGGTTTCCCGCATGGGGCAGGGCCCGATGGCCGACGGCGCATTGCGATTCGTCAGGACCTTCGAAGGCTACTATTACAGAGATCGTAAAATAAAGAGGGAGGATATAAAAAGACTGAAGGCAATCGTGAAGGAGATGTAGCGATGGTATGCCCTCAGGTTATTTCGAGAATTGGAGGACTTCTCTGTATACGTCTTTCTTTGCCAGTCCCGTTTCTTCAGAGATAATGTCGACGATGTCCCTCGTTGAAAGGGTGGCATCTCTGCGCAATACTTCAAAGCACTCCCGAATTCGTTCAGGTGAGAATTCGGGGGTGATCTTTTCGGCACCTGCGATGATAAGGGTTATTTCGCCTTTTATCTTTCGTTCCTTCAGGGATTCGAGCAGTGTAGAGACAGGGCCGCGCAGCGCCTCTTCATATATCTTGGTAAGTTCCCTGAATATAACTACCTTTCTATCTCCCATGATCGTGAGAATATCACGCAGAGCCGATATAAGTCGATTCGGCGATTCATAGAAGACCATCGTCTTTTCTTCAGCGATAATCGATTGGAGAAATTGCCTCCTCTTGCCCGAACGCGATGGAAGGAATGCGTAGAATACGAAACTGTCAGTCGGGAGACCGGAGGCGCAGAGAGACGTGATTACCGCCGAGGGGCCGGGGATGGGGATGACAGAGATGGAATGGGCGACGGTCTCTCTCACCAGAATATACCCAGGGTCCGATATTGCCGGTGTTCCCGCATCGGAGACATAGGCAATCTTTTTACCCCTTTGCATCTGTGATATTAAATGGGGGCTCTTCTTCGCTTCATTCTGATCGTAGAGGCTGGTCAGGGGAGTTGCGATATCATAGGCCGAGAGTAGTTTCTTTGTCCGTCGTGTATCTTCCGCCGCGATGAGATCGCATTCTTTCAGTATGCGAAGGGCACGCAGCGTAATGTCTTCCAGGTTTCCTATGGGTGTGGCAACGATGTAGAGTGTTCCTTCTTCCATGGGGCAGATATCCTTATCTGTGATCTTTTCGATCCATCCTTCGATATTTTACAGGACAAAATCGAAGGCATCCTTTATCAGTTCCACCCGCTCTTTTCCGGGGGAGAAATGTATTGCCACGACATCGAAGCGCGCATTGCTGTCATCGAGCTTTCTCTCTCCCAGGTAGTTCACGGCTATTCGTGAGATCTTTTTCTGTTTCACTTTCCCCACTGCTTCCTCCGGGTAGCCGAATCTATCGGAGGTTCTGCTTTTTACCTCTATGAATACTATTGCTCCCTGATGGTTGGCAATAATATCTATCTCTCCGAAGACACAGCGGTAATTCCGTTCAATAATTCGGTAGCCCTTTTTCTTTAAAAAACGAAGGGCGCAGTCTTCACCCCGTGTGCCTGCCTGTCGGGTATTACAATGTGACTTTGAAGGATTTTCTGTGGATTTTGCAGCGGCCATGACTTTTTATCGCTTCCCTGTGCTCGCGCGTACCGTAGCCCTTGTTCTTTATGAAATTATAGAGGGGATACCGGGCATGATAGTCGTCCATGATGTGGTCCCTCGATACCTTGGCAATAATGGAAGCGGCTGCAATCGAAATGCTGAGGGAATCACCCCTGATAATCGATTCCTGCGCAACGGGAACATCGATGGTGTTTATACCATCGATGAGAATGTAATCGGGGGGTGAGGAAAGGGTCAAAACCGCCTTTTCCATCGCCAGCAATGATGCCCTGAGTATATTGATTCTATCAATAACTGCGGGTTCCACAATGCCAATGCCGATGGAAAGGGCCGTCTTTTCTATGACAGTGAACAATCTCTCCCTCTTGAGAGGGGTCAACTTTTTTGAATCCTGAATTGCGGCGTTTACGTAATCATCGGAAAATATTACGGCTGCAGCAACAACGGGACCTGCGAGAGGTCCCCTTCCTGCTTCATCACAACCGGCGATACATTTGAAACCGCGCAATCGTGCACGCTCTTCAAAGTGGCGCATGCTATCTTCTGCCAAGTTCTCTGATTCGTGCCTTCTTTCCTCTCAGTCCTCTCAGGTAATAGAGTCTGGATCGCCGTACTCTTCCTCTCGTTACCACATCGATCTTATCTATAACGGGTGAATGTATGGGAAATGTCCTTTCCACTCCTACGTTATAGGATACCTTACGCACCGTGAAGGTGGAGCGGTTTTGATTACTTCTCTTTCGTATAACTACTCCCTGAAAGACCTGAAGCCTCTCTTTTTGTCCTTCAACAATCTTTACATGTACCTTGACCGTATCACCGGACTTAAACTCGGGGATATCTGTTCTCATCTGTTCCTTTTCGAGCATTTCAAGAACATTCATAATTAGGGTCCTCCTCAAAATAATATTCTGTAAGTTTAATTATCTTCTTCCAAACAGTCGATCCAGTGTAATAGACACCGCAGATCTAACGGAAAGATGATTGTAATCTACCGGTCCCTCTATCGGTTCCAGGAGAAAATCGGCCCTGTCAAATACCTCATCGGCCATCCCCCATCCCGTTCCGAAAAGCAGCAGATAGTTTCCACTTTCTTTCGATATCTTATTCTTTAAATCGTTATATGTTGTCAAGCACTTCCTCGAAAGGGCGCTGGTTGCTATAATATGAACCTGTCTGCCCGATTCTCCGGAAATATCTTCAATCACATCTTCCAGTGTGCTTTTAATGTCTACAATATCAAAGGCTTCCTTCCTTGAAGGGTTGTACGTCACGCCGTATCCCTTCTGCCAGTGCCGGATGATGCGTTTCACGAAGTCATGCTGTTTCTTTATCGGTGTTACGATATAAAAACGCGCCACGCCGTAGCTTTTCGCAGCCCTGGATATGTCATGTATATCCATGTTGGTTACTGCCGTCGTTACAACATCACCGTTCTTATTATATACAGGGTGATGTAAAAGAGCGATATAAAAATTATCTATACTCATCTATTCAAGTTCGTACCTGTGAAGTGATGGGTGACTTCATTCACTTCAGTGCGCCGCTGGAGGCCTCTATTATTTTTTTATCTTCTTCAGTTAGATCCATCTTCTCCAACAGATCCGGTCTCCTCTTTAGTGTACGCAGGAGAGATCGTGTGTGTCGCCACTCATCGATCTTCTTCTGATGTCCTGAGAGAAGAACCTCGGGAACCATCCAGCCTTTGTATTCCCGGGGACGCGTATAATGGGGTCCTTCGAGGAGACCTGTTGTGAAGGAGTCGTAAAGGACGGAATCACTGTTTCCCACGAAACCGGGAACAAGCCTCGAAACGGCGTCGACCAGTACCATGGCCGGATACTCACCGCCCGTGAGGACATAATCACCAATGGAAATTTCCCTGTCTATACAATTTTCTTTGACCCGTTCGTCTACGCCTTCATAATGCCCGCAGATCAGTACGATTCTTTTTTTTATTGAAAGAGCCTCTGCAATTTCCTGTCTGAAAATCTCTCCCTGCGGTGAAAGGAGTATTACCTCTGTATTGTCTCGATCAGGAACGATCTCGTCGAGTGCCCGCGCAATGGGTTCAACCTTCATCACCATTCCGCCGCCACCTCCGAAAGGACTATCATCGGTTACTTTGTGCTTGCCGGTGGCATAATCGCGAATGTTATGAAGATTGATTTCTATCAGAGATTTTTCGATTGCCTTCTTTAAGAGACTTCCATCGAAGGCAGTGTGAAACAATTCCGGAAAGAGAGTTAGGATATCAAACCTGATCATCTCATTTTACAACCCCTCAAGTAATCGTACAACCAGGACGCCCTTTTCGATATCCACCAGCCTTATCACATCTTCTATGGCAGGGAGAAGGATTTCTCTTTCTCCTCCCGTGCAGACATACACGTCATTACCTCCCGTAGGGATGATACTCTCTATCTGCCCCAGTTTCTGACCCGATTCAGTGACGACGTCAAGTCCCACAATGTCGCGCCAGTAATATTCATCCTCCTGCAACACATCAAGTTTGTCAGGAGGTATAAAGAGATGAAATCCTACCAGTGCGTCTGAGGCGACTATATCCTTCACTCCTTCCAGATCAAGCAATATGTTCTTCTTTCTGATCCTGACAGCAGTGATCTGAAAGGGAAGGACAGTCTTTTTTGTTGCTCCGATGAAAACCTCATCCAGAGATTCAAGCACCTCAGGTGATTCCATGTAAGGAAACACCTTCAAACGGCCTTTCAAACCGCTGGATTTGATAATCTTTCCTATATTAACCAGATCATTCAATTATTCTATAATTTCCAGAACCGCCCTCTTGCGAATCTTGGACGAAGCAGCGCTCAAAATTGTTCTCATCGCCTTTGCAGTCTTACCCTGTTTCCCTATAACCTTGCCGAGATCCTCCTTGACTACCCTCAGTTCTATTACGGAAGTTTGCTCACCTACTACCTCATTAACATTAACCTCATCAGGATTATCTACCAACGCTTGAGCCATATACTTGACTAATTCTTTCATCGTTACAACCTCCTTTGATGGACGCTAAATGAGTCTGTAATTCTACTCCCAATCCTCTTTTTTATTGAAGAATTCCCTTCCTTTTAAAGAGACTCGAAACAGTTTCTGTAGGCAGTGCACCCTTCGACAGCCATTCTGCGGCGCGATCTTCTTTTACGTTCACCACTGCTGGGTCCATGTTGGGATCATAATTTCCAATGATTTCTATGAATCTTCCATCCCGGGGAGATTCACCATCTGCCACGACAATCCTGTAGTAGGGTTTCTTCTTCGCTCCCATTCGCGCTAATCTTATTTTAACAGCCATTCTTTTAGGTTACCACCTCCTGTATTTTTCTGGAAAGGCAGAATAACATACATCCAATAATATTAAAAGGGTAAATTACCTCTTCTGAGAGATTTCATGCCGCCTTTCGTCAATTTTTTCATCATTTTTCTCATCTGTATATAGTTTTTCAATACCCTGTTTACATCCTGGACAGTGGTTCCGCTTCCCTGTGCGATTCGTTTTCTTCTCTGACCATTTATGATCCGGTAATTGCGGCGTTCCACTTTCGTCATTGAATCTATGATAGCCGTCGTTTTGGTCAGCTCTCCCTCATCCATCTGTGCGTTTTTGAGGGTCTTTATCTTTCCAGCGCCGGGGATCATTCCCAGCAGGTCCTGGAGGGGGCCCATTTTCCTTATCTGTTTCATCTGGTTCTTCAGGTCTTCCAGCGTAAAAGAGTCTTTTCTTATATTCTCTTCCAGTTTTAATGCCGACTTTTCGTCTATTACCGTCTGCGCCCTTTCGACAAGCGTCAGAATATCACCCATCTCAAGAATCCGTGATGCCATGCGCTCCGGGTGAAATACCTCCAGGGCATCTATCTTTTCGCCGACGCCGACGAATTTTATCGGTTTTCCCGTAACCTTTCTGAGAGACAAGGCGGCGCCCCCCCTGGCATCACCATCCATCTTTGTCAGTATAACGCCATCAATAGTGAGGAGTTCGTCGAAATGTTTGGCGACGGAAACGGCATCCTGCCCCGTCATAGAATCGGCTACGAGCAGAATTTCCGTGGGTTCGCACGCCTCCTTGATCCGTTCCAGTTCACCCATTAACTCCTCATCTATATGCAGTCTCCCCGCAGTATCGATGATGAGCGTATCAAAGCCGTTATTCTTTGCCTCTTCAAGGGCGTGGAGACAAATTTTGACAGGATCCCTTTCATCGGGCGAATTGAAAATGCCTGTTGTGATCTTTTCGGCAAGTACCCTCAATTGCTCCATTGCCGCCGGTCTGTATACATCAGCCGAGACGAGCGCCACCCGTTTCCCCTGGCCTTTGAGATGGTGTGCCAGCTTTGCCGCCGTCGTGGTTTTACCGCATCCCTGGAGACCGACAAGCATGATGGCAGCGGGAAACTTCTTTGCGAAATTTATCTGGCTGCTGTCACTCCCCATCAGTTCAATCAGTTTCTCGTGGACGATTTTTACGACCTGCTGACCCGGTGTAATGCTGTCGAGAACCTCCTGGCCCAAGGCCTTGACCCTGACATCCTCTACAAATTCCTTGACAACCTTGAAATTTACGTCCGCCTCGAGGAGGGCAATTCTGATGTCCTTCAGGGCGGCATTCACACTTTCCTCGTCGAGGATTCCCCTCCCTTTGAGTTTTTTGAAAACGCCGTTCAGTCTTTCTGTCAGATTTTCAAACATACTTTATCCCTTGATCCCTTGTACCTGCAGAACACTATTTTTTATTCTTTACAATGAGACACTTGAGTCCCCTGACCTTGCTTTCCACGAATTTTGATTTCTTCTTTGCCGCATCGTAACTGGGAAAACCCTCCAGTTTGACACGGAACCATGTGCCACTCGATGTCAGTACAATCTTGTCGATAAGGGGAGAAAGCCTCAGTTTTTTCAAGCGGGCGGCAAGTGCCTCTGTTTTCTTTTGTTCCTTAAAGGAGGCCACCTGAATGGTATATACGTACCTGCCGACCTCTCCCGTTTTCGTCGTTTTCGTCGTTTTCGTTTTCTCTGTCAGCGTGTCATAGAAGGTAAGTTTAAAATCATCCTTTTTCTTTTCATCCTTTGGCCCTTTTGCTGCTTGTTCCTTTTTCTGTTCTTTTATTTCAGGGACAGGCTCTTTTTCTCGTGTGATTTTCCCCTTTATTGTATTGGGGATGCCAACTATCTTTTCAGGATAGCTGTCTATGTTTTTCCCGACGATGACGCCAAAAATGAATGAGGAGAGCAGCAGCAGTGATACGGCAAAGGTAAAGAGGATTAAACCAAATTTACCCAGTTTGAATTCGAAATCTCCTGTTTTTCGCGATTTCATCAATCACACTTTTATTAAAAATCGGCTGACCAGAGGGGTCAATAATCCCTTCAACCTGTTAAAAACTTTCTACATCCGCTCCGGCGCCGAGACACCGAGCAGTCTGAGTGCATTACCGAAGACCGTCCTCAGCGATTTAATCAGGAAGAGCCGTGCCTGCGTCAACTTTGTGTCATCGGACACAACCCTGTGCTTGTTGTAATAACTGTGAAAGAGGGAAGCAAGGTCATTGATATAAAAGGGAATACGGTGAGGTTCCAGCGCCTTGACACTCCCTTCGACCAGTTCAGGGAACCGATCTATCAGCTTGATTATGTCATATTCCTCCTGCTCAGCAAGGAGGGATAAGTCCACCTCATCATAACCGGGTACCTGAAGACCCCGTTCGATTGCCGTCCGCAGGATGCTGGAAATCCGTGCATAGGCATACTGCACATAGTAGACGGGGTTTTCGTTGGACTCCTTCTTTGCCAGTTCCAGATCGAAATCGAGATGACTGTTGGAACGTCTCATGAGAAAATTATAGCGGGCCGCGTCTTTCCCCACCTCTTCGATTACTTCTCTCAGTGTAATAAACTCGCCTGCCCGCGTGGACATGGCAACGGGCACGCCGTCTCGAAGGAGATTTACCAGTTGGACAAGGACAATGTCGAGGGCATCTTTTTGCTTTCCAAGCGCCTGGATACCGGCATACATTCTTGGAATATAACCGTGGTGGTCGGCGCCCCAGACATCGATAACCCTGTCAAAACCGCGCGCGTATTTATTCTTGTGATAGGCTATATCGGCGGCAAAATAGGTGGGATCGCCGTTTTCCCTGATGACCACCCGATCCTTTTCATCGTCGAAATCAGTGGTCTTGAACCACAGTGTCTTTTCTTCCCTGTATATATAACCCTTTTCTTGAAGTTTCCTGAGAAGTCTTTCAACACCGTCATTCTCGTAAAGAGTTTTCTCACTGAAATAACAATCAAATTCGACGCCGAAGGCCTTAAGATCATTCTTTATTCCTTCCAGTATGGAGCCTGCGGCATAATCCGTCAGAAGAGGAATTGCCTTTTCCTCTCCTCCGGTACGCAGGTCATCGCTATGCTTCTCATATATCTCCCGGGCAAGATCGGTGATATATGTCCCCTGATAACAATCGTCGGGGAATTCTACTGTTTCTCCAAGGAGTTCCAGATACCTGTACCATACGGATCTCCCCAGGTTGTTCATCTGATTGCCGGCGTCGTTTATATAATATTCTCTGGATACGGAATAACCGGCGGTCTGTAAAATGTTGGCGATGGCATCACCGATGACTGCGCCTCTGGCGTGACCGATATGGAGCGGACCAGTGGGGTTTGCGCTGACAAATTCAACCTGAACCTTTTTCCCCTTTCCAAAATGGCATTGGCCATAGTCGGGTCCCTCTTCTTCAACCTCTTTCAGGAGTGTTGCCCACATCTCCTTTCGTATGAAGAAATTGATAAAGCCCGGGCCTGCAATTTCGATTTTTTCCACAATGGTATCGTCATCGATGTTATCGACGATAAGCCCGGCGATCTTTCGGGGATTCTCCCGCTGGCTGGAGGCCAGTATCATGGCTACGTTTGAAGCGTAGTCGCCATGGGAACCTTCACGAGGAAGATCAACCTCAATGAAGGGGATTTCCATCCTCTTCAGTGTCCCTTTTTCAAAGCAGATATCGATAGATTTTTCTAATAGTGCAACCAGTTTCTCTTTCATTTCTTCCTTGTCTTGAATGTGATTAATGTGCGTTGCCTGCCTGCGGAGGGAGACAATGATTACTATAAGCATAAAAAAGAAAAGTTGGCACTCGGGCCAACCCTTCGAGCAGTATAACTATATGTATTGTTGATCAGGTTAGTCTAATCCTTCTCTTCCTTCTCTTCGATGTCTGCATCCTTTATCGTGAGATCCCTGGTAAACTCGGTACAGTTTACCATTCCCCTGGAATCCGTTGAGATGGAGAATCTTTTCTGACAGGTTTCTCTCCAAGCGCATATGGAACAATATCTCTTTTCCTCGCCCATTGTGATGCCGACCTCCTTCTAACTTCAGTTGCCGTTATTCTAGTGATATTTTTCTTTAAGTCAAGAAAATTCAATGGATATTGACTAAGAGGTGAGCGAAGGGACTTTAAAATTCCATGCCTTCCAGTTTCCTGTATTCGAGAAAGAGGGAGGAAGGCCCACGGAGGCAGGAGCCGACATCGTGAATATCCACGCGGCGACAAGAGACAGGTCAAAGGAAGCTATGGGGGAAAATAGGTCCTTCCACTTTATACATCTTTCCCCACCATATTCTTGCACGCGAAGGCGAAGATCTTCCATGATGTGTAAAACGACGCTTACTGCACCGTTAAACTTAAAAATATCCTTGATTATGGTATTAAAGATGGCTATACTTGGGCTATACATAAGGAGGTGTCGGATGCTTGCAAAAATTCAGAAGTGGGGAAATAGCCAGGGGCTTCGTCTTGCCAAGAATCTGCTCGCAGAGGCACAGCTTGATGTAGGCGATGAAGTTGATATTAGTACAAAAGATGGCATTATGATCATCACACCGGCAAAAAAGATACGCGGCAGGCACAGCCTTAAAGATCTTGTGAAAGGTATTCCCGAAAACCACCAATCCGGTGAAGTTGACTGGGGAGCCCCGATTGGTAAGGAGGTCTGGTAGATGGCTGCTTATGCACCCCGGCAAGGGGACATTATCGGGATCTCCTTTGATCCCCAGTCTGGTCATGAACAAAAAGGAAGGCGCCCCGCTTTTGTCGTCAGCAAAGACCTGTTCAACCGAAGCACAGGTTTAGCTATTGTATGCCCCATTACAAATAGAGAGCGCGGTTTTCCCTTTCACATACCTATTCCTGAAGGCAGCAAGCTGACGGGATTCATTATGGTCGAACAAATCAAGTCTGTCGACTTCCGTTCCCGCGGTGCTAAACGAATAGAACACAGTAGTGATGAACTGCTGTCAGAAGTGCTTTCCATTTTAGATGCCTGCATCTACTAACCGGAATATTTAGACTTTCTACGAGTCCATCGAGATTGAGAAA
>Ga0307990_1004528_pt1 | contig 10215 bp, 6 predicted proteins | sample EllFjometagen129_FD_203168 | JGI IMG/M metagenome (GOLD analysis project Ga0307990, IMG submission 203168) | Marine microbial communities from Ellis Fjord, Antarctic Ocean - #129 | ecosystem: Environmental > Aquatic > Marine > Unclassified | place: Southern Ocean | collected 2014-10-08
CGCCGCCGATTTGAAGGAGCTGATTTTATTGGATCTTGCGGTTGATATACAGGTTCAGGGGTTTGTGGAGCAAGCGGCGTTACACTGTCTTGCTTTATTACGGGCTTAACATCATCTATTTGTGGTTTTTGGACCTTTACAGGGGCTATGACTCCCTGATTTGCCTGTACCAGGGCATTTAACAATTCCAGCGGAGTCTGATAGCGGTCTCGTGAATCTTTTTCCAGGCATGTGAAAATAACCTGCTCAATTTCAGAGGTAAGGCCAGGATTAAATTTCCGCGGCGAAGGAGGAGGTAAATTGACCTGCTCCCAGCGCACTTTTGCACTTGTTGTTCCGGTAGAAGTTGCCTGCTCTCCGGTGAAGGGGCGTTCTCCGCCGGTGAACATTTCATACATTATCACTCCCAGAGCATAAACATCCGTCTGAGGTATTGGGTCCAAGCCCTTGACCTGCTCGGGAGACATGTATGCTGGAGTACCTGCCCCTACCATAGTAGCCGTAGCCGAATCTGCCATCCGGGAGATGCCAAAATCTGCCAGGAAAACCTTCCTGGAATGATCAATCATGATATTTCCCGGTTTGATATCGCAATGGATTAAGCCCTGACGGTGAGCATAACTCAGTGCGCTGCAGACTGGCGCGATAATCTCAACTCCACGCTGCACTGAAATTCCCTTTCCCCGATACCGGAATATTTCCTTTTTTAACGTCTCCCCATCGATAAAGTCAGTCAGCATAAATGCCAGGAAATCATCCTGCTCGAGTCCATAGAATCGGACGATATGGGGGTGTTGTAGTTTAGAGAGTGTATTTGCTTCCCTGCGGAAGCGGCGCAAAAAAACCACGTCCTGAGCCAGGTCCTCGTGAAGTAACTTCATGGCTAGGTGTACACCACGGTGAGTGTCCCAGACCTTGTAAACCTCGGCCATTCCTCCCCGGCCTAGAAACTCGTCCACACGGTAGCGTTTGGCAATAGTTTTTCCTATCAAATTCTGCAATGTTAGCTTCCTAGTTCAAGCCTAACTTATTATTGGATAACAAAGAAATGAATCTCATAATAATTACTTATGGAATTACCCAGGATCCATCTTGTACAACTTGGAATGAAGGACCCGAAGCATTACACTCCCCTTTCTTGCAGGTTATCACTGTTGTCATACCCTGATATCCTTTTAGGTTATTTACGGCATCAATTAGTGTCTCACGGTGGATATACAATTTTCCATCACCACCCAAGATGGCGACCGATTTAATTGTCTGAATGAGGGCATCCACAACATCATATCCATGCCAGGTGAAGGTTGAGATCGCCCCAGGAGGATCCCCATAAATACTTTCATAGTAAGCGTTAAATTCCTCAACTCTGGATGTTAACAAAGGTGCACCAGTGGCTGCGTATACTCCTTCCGAATTTTGCCCGGCTAATTCTATGAAACTATAACCATATGTACCATCATCGCTAAAAAGGATTACACCTTCTAATCCGGTCCGTGCCATATCTATGGAAATAACAGCTGCTTCGGGATAATAACCACCAAAATAGATCGCTTCAGGATTTTGAGAACCTATCTCAACAAGAGTTGCACTATAATCAGTATTTCCGTAAGTGATAGATTTAGTGACAACTACTTCTCCTCCTAATCTTTCGAATACTTCACCGACCCTAAGAGCAACACCCCTGCCATAGGCATCCCCATCGTGCATAACTGCCAACTTGGTTATACCAAGGACGTTGAACATGTATTCCGCCGCAAATTGACCCTGAAGATCATCTGTGAAGGGGATACGGTTGAATACATCCTGGTTCCCACTGGTAAGATCAGCCCGCGATGCGGAGGCGGAAAGCATGGGTAATCTGGCTGCATTGTAGATCGGAATGGCTGCGGCCGTGGATCCGGAGAATGTATGTCCGGCAATAGCCACCACATCAGGATCAGAAACGTAAAGGTTCGCAACAGAGGCGCCGCCTTCACCACTGCCCTGGGTGTCCTCGATGAGCAGTTCGAAGTTAAACCCATCAATGCCGCCGACAGCATTTGCATCTTCAACAGCCAAAAGCCCAGCATTGGAAATGTCGATACCGAAGGCAGAGTAGTCACCTGCCATAGGTCCAGCAAAACCAATCTTAACTGTTGAACCCTTCTCGATCACAGCGCAAATGGTCTCGTCTGGATTGTTAATACATATTTCTGGAATAGTGCTGGCTTGTTGTTGGACTGGAGTATCTATGGATTGCTGATCAGAAGCTGACTTGGGATATTGTTGTTGAGGTTCTCCAGTTGATCCAGATAATCGAGCTCCAAACACAATACCCAAGACCAATATGGCAATTCCTGCTAAACCGATCCAAACTCCCCCGCGCCGCCGATTTGAAGGAGCTGATTTTATTGGATCTTGCGGTTGATATACAGGTTCAGGGGTTTGTGGAGCAAGCGGCGTTACACTGTCTTGCTTTATTACGGGCTTAACATCATTTATTTGTGGTTTTTGGACCTTTACAGGGGCTATGACTCCCTGATTTGCCTGTGCCAGGGCATTTAACAATTCCAGCGGGGCCTGATAGCGATCCCGTGGATCTTTTTCCAAACATCTGAGAATAACCTGTTCTATCTCTGGGGTAAGGCGAGGATTTAATTTCCGCGGCGAAGGAGGAGGTAAATTGACATGCTCCCAGCGCACTTTTGCACTTGTTGTTCCGGTAGAAGTTGCCTGCTCTCCCGTAAAGGGGCGTTCTCCGCCGGTGAACATTTCATACAACAACACTCCCAATGAATAAATATCCGTCTGAGGAACCGGGTCCAGACCTTTTACTTGCTCAGGCGCCATGTAGGCTGGAGTGCCCATGCCTACCATCGTGGCCGTGGCTGCATCAGCAAAGCGAGAGATCCCAAAATCTGATAGCATAACCTCGCCGTGTTTATTGATCATTACATTGCCGGGTTTCAGGTCGCAGTGAATCAGCCCTTGATTGTGGGCATACTGCAGTGCGGCACTGATCGGGTTCAAGTATGAATATACTTGCTCAATAGAAAAGGGCTGTCCTTGATCAAAGATTGCTCTTTTTAACGTTTTCCCTTCAATGAAATCCATCAGCATAAAAGCAAAGGGGCCATCCTGCTCTAATCCATAGAAGCGGACAATGTTGGGATGCTGCAATTGGGACAGCGTATCCGCCTCACGCTTAAACCGTCGCAGGAAAACCCGGTCAACCGCCAAATCCTCTAGGAGCAATTTCATAGCCAGGGAAGTACTGCGCTGCATGTCCCATACTTTATAAACCTCGGCCATCCCTCCCCTACCGAGGAATTGATCAATCCGATAGCGTTCGAGAAGTATCTTCCCAATCATTTCTGAATTCATAGTGCTCCTTTAAACGCCTGCCACGCTAACCATCAGCGTGGCAGGCAAACTCCCCATCTCAACTAACAAACAATCTAATATGCACTATCTGTAATCGCACAATGATATATCTGCTAGGAATAGTTAAATGACTACAGCAATATCTTGATTACCATTTCTGTGTCACCAATCTTTACGACGTCATTTTCCTTTAGCTCGGTGGCAGAGGTGATTCGCTCATCATTGACATAAGAGCCATTTTTCGATCCAAAATCCCACAGGACAAATCCATCCTCTTTTTCATTTAGCCGGAATCTGGCGTGAGGATTTGAGACTTTAGGGTCGTCCATGATCACATCACCATCTTCCCTACCCACAACAGCACCGTCTTGTATTTTATAGATATGGCCCCGGCGTCGTCCTTTCTTGACCCAGAGGATCGCCATCATACCAGCCTCAACAAGGTCAAAATCAAGCTCGGTAAAGTCCTCCCTTCTTCCTCCCTTGCCAAGCTCTGTCGGGTCGTCGTCATCGAAAGCACCTCCGCCTCGCTTGGCCCTTCCAATTTCTGTGGGATCCTCGCCGAATTCTCCCCTGCCACCACCTAATTCTGTTGGCGCTTCATCATAGCCTGCTCTTCCGCCACCACCTATCTGGGTGGGCATTTCATCACCATGAAGAGATGGCGGGGGTCCTGGCCGATTCGCATCCCCAGAGCAATAAGGACAGGTTCCGTAAGACGCATCATATGGTCCATGGTCTGGACAATTTAGTTCTTGAGGCATAATCTTCCTCCAGGTATATAATCTTCGTTTGCTTGATTATTCCATCAATTCCGCTGGCTTACTGAGATGTCACAAATGTAAATACGGTGTTATCACCAAATTGAATTTGGTCATTTGCGGCCAGCAGAACCGGTTCACGAACAACTTTCTTATTTACGCGAGTGCCGTTTGTGCTGCCTAAATCATGGAGCCTAAAATGATTATTCTGCTCCACGATCTTTGCGTGACCCCGTGATACTGTAGAATCTTTATCAATCGCAATGTCGTTTTTTGCAGAAGTACCGATGGTGGTTGTTCCCTGATTCAATTGGTAGCTGTGCCCGTCTTGCGAGACCATCCAAGCGTGTGCCTTTGGTTTTATTTGGGGCGGTGGCGAGGCGGGCTGCTGACGTCCTTGCGACCTGCTTCGGACAGGAGGAGGTGGCGGGGGCGGCGCTCCTTGAGGGTATACCCCTGGTCCGCTGCCAACATTACTTTTAACCATAGGACCATGATCTGTAACAGTGTATGCAATAGCTAAAAGTACTCCACCTAATCCGCCCAGTAAGCCCATGTACATGATCGGTTCCAGGGCTCCTGCCAGAGGCGGATAATTACCTGTCTGAATTTCCAGGTCGTCTATCCGGTGTCGCCAATCATCAGGCTCCTGATAAGCCTCAAGATATTTGATCTGGCTCTGGAGGTTATAGTATTCCTCAACCTGATATTCTTGGATGGAGAATTTAAAGAAGATGGATGGAATTAATAAACCTACCGCAACGACTACCCCGATCCGCCAGCTTACGGCGTTGAGGTTTTTACTGGAACTGTCGTAATAGACCCAGATCAAAGCAGCCAGGGCTAAGATCAAAAAATAAAACCAGTAACCGATGCCATTGAAGAAAAAATTCCTCAAGAAGCTGCTGGTTGCTGCATAGGGGCCTTCGCCCTGCCAGGGCGGCATCCCCAGTATTGTGCTTGATAATGTAATAATTGAAAACATAGTGTACTCCTTAGGTAATAATCAACAATTACGCCTGTTCCTGCCAAGCCTAGATAGCTATTATCTCTCCTGATAACCTTGTCTTCTAATTAAACTTCCCACTTGCTTCTCAAAATAATTCCTCCTTTCCCGCAATCAAGGGATTGACTGAGCACAGCGGAATCCATAGAAATCGATATGCTCACCTTCACCATTTCCGTTTGGAGTTGCTTCCTCTCTGGTATATGTAAATAAGTATTCGATTGGATCATTCCACGAACCGCCCCTGATAACATGCGATTCCCCTTTGGCTGGTCCTTGGGGATTATTGTTAAGTGAGCTGGTGTAATAATTTTCTTTATGCCGGTCATACACCCATTCCCAGACATTTCCTGCCATATGATAAGCACCGTAAGGGCTCTGTCCTTTCTCCAAGCTGTATACCGGCAATGTGCCAGAATTCAAGCTATTAAAATTTACTAGTTCCTGGTTTGGAAATTGGTCTCCCCACGGGAATTTTCTACTATCTGTACCCCGGGCAGCTTTCTCCCATTCTGCCTCTGTAGGCAAACGCCTTCCAGACCATGCGCAGTAGGCCTCGGCACCAAACCAACTGACATTGTTAACTGGGTGATCAGTAAAAACCTTATCAGGTGTCCATTTTCCATCTTGAATATCAATCCGTGCATATTCCCCGTTCGTATAATAATAAATACTTCCCTCAACCCCATTTCCCATTTCATTTAAAAATTTTGCAAACATTTTGTTAGTTATCTCGGTTTGATCTATCCAATACGCATCCAGGTACACCGGATGAGCTGGCTTTTCATCCGGTTCAACTGAATCATCCGATCCCATCGTGAACTCTCCCTCCAAAATAAATATTTGGGTCATTCCATCCATAGGTGATTCTTGTGTAATAAATGCATCATCCTCCCGCAGTGTGGTCGTTATCTCGCTAGATGAGGTCTCGGATGATTGACTTGCTTCTTCAACTTCGGGGTCGGGTGTTGCTGGCACAGGGGTAGAGGTATCGGGAAGTATTTCCGGGTTCACCACCTCATTAGTGGTTTCCATTGGTAACTCTTTATTCCCATCTACAGCGGGAGTTACATCACCTTTTCCCCATCCTGATAGCCATCCCTTGACAATAAAAACCGCTACAACGAGGGTTATTATGACCAATCCCACTAGAATTGCTTTACCCTTGGGCCTTTTTAGGAACCCCCTTAACCCGGGCGTGGTGGACATGATATCCCAATCAACCGGAATGGGAATATCTCCCTGCGTGATCAGCGTGGGATATTCTGATGGCGAATCTGTCAATTCGATCAAGATGACCGAGATGTTGTCAGATCCTCCCTGCTGATTGGCATAATCGATTAGCTCTTGAGCTGCTTCATCGGGTCGTTTTCCGTCTATCAATTGAAACAAGATTTTTCTGGTTGTATATTGCGTCAACCCATCGCTGCAGAGCAGAATTTGATCGCCTGCTTGCAGGGGGATATTTTGGAATAAATCGACGCGAACATTCCGCTCTCCTCCCAAGCTGCGAGTAATTCTGTTCTTGACTTTAGCGGTAAGTGCTTCTTCTTCTGTCAGAGAACCGTTACGGATCTGCTCTCCTAATAATGAATGATCCTTGGTGATCTGCGTTACTCTGTCATCACGAATGAGGTATGCCCGGCTGTCCCCTACATTAGCCACTGTCAGTAAATTATTCTTTATAACTGCGGCAACCATAGTGGTGGCCATGCGGCGGTTATCTGATCCTTCTTCTGAAAATTGGAAGATCTCGTTTCCTGCCTGACGGATTAAGGTCGTCAGGCGGTCCTCAACGCTCAAATTGGGATTCCGAAAGTATTCGTAGAGAACCTTTTGCGCTGCGTAACGGCTGGCTACGTCTCCTTGAGATTCTCCCCCCACGCCATCAGCGACTATATACAAGCTTCCGCTGATCTCATAATCCTCGAGAGTATCGGGCTCAAAATGGGTCACATAATCTTGATTCGTTGACCTCTTTTTCCCGGGGTGGGTTAAAGCGGAGACGACAGTGTGCAGTGTCATTAATTGATCCTAAGCATCCTCGGCAAGGTAGTGGAATTCAGAATCTCCCAGCAGTACCACATCGCCAGGTTGAAGGACCTGCTGCTGAGCAACAGGAGCACCGTTGATCAAAACTGGATTATTGGGAACAAGGCTGAAGACAATATACCCTTGTTCGGAGCTTCGGATGACTGCCATTTGACGAGATGCACCTTTTCCCTCCAGAGGAATGTCGTTATCACTCGCTTGCCTTCCTAGCCTGAGTTCTCCCCCGCCAAGGGTCCATTTTGTTCCCGGGGATCTGCCCGCTATTTCGAGCAAGATTGGTTGTCCGATTACATTTTTACCTTTTCCGCCACCCTTCCGGCGCTTTATACTAATAAAAACTATTACAGCAGCGAGGACTGCAATCGCAGCCACGATAATCCAAATACTAATCCCGGAATCGGGCAGCAAACCGCCGTTCCCGCCAATTACTGGTTCTCCGTTCGGTTCTGAAGCAATGGGAGTTACCTGGCCAGATCCAGGCTGTACATCCGCCTGATTAATGTAAACCAGGATTTCTTCTCGGTCAGTGTTACCTTCCACGTCATCAGCCGTTGCAGCTAAGACATACTTTCCTGATTCCACGTTGTACAAAGGCCACTCCACTTCGAACGGGCCTTCCGAAAAAGATTTCAATTCATCACTATCAACGAAAATAGCTACGCTTTCCAAATCATTCAGCGCATCCACTTCTACCTGGATGACTGGGGCTCCTCTGAGAATATCACCTTCACTAACGGAAACAAAATTAATAATGATCGGCGGCCGGGTAGTTACTAAAATCTGATTTTCTGCTGTGATACCGTTTACGTCTGTGGCAACAGCCTTTAATTCCTTCTCCCCATAACTGCTGTCATCAACCGGTACCTGGGCCTGGTAGGGTGGATTTGTCACCACGGCAAAAGAAACGTCGTCCAGGTAAAATTCTACAGATGCTGTCCGGATCTCGGGGGTAACTGACGCCTCAACCAGAATTGGCTCGCTAAACTGCACTCCTTCTTCTGGAGATTCGATGGCGGTGGTGTACGGCTGAGTAGTAAAAACGCCCGAGTCGGAAAATTCATTTCCTTGGTGAGTTAAGGTTACGGTTACTTCCTGTTCCGTATTGTCTGCTGGCAGCTCAGAGGTAAAACGCAGTAAGGTTTGGGCGTGCAGCAAATCAAGTACTGTTGTGAAGGCGGTTTGTAAGGCCGCCGCGTCAGGTTTAATCTGGGCGTAACCACCAGATGTATCGGCAATTGCAATCAGGTTGTCTCGGTTAACGTCGCCAAACCCGATCGGGTAAACAGGGACTCCGCTTCCGGCTGCTTTTTGAGCCACAGATTCTGCGGTTTGCTCGCTGCTTCCAGATTCTTTCCCGTCGGTAAGGAATATAACCACCTTACGTTCGGGAACATTTTCTAATATTTCAATACCCTGATAAACAGCATCGTACAGCTTGGTGCCGCCGCCAGGTTCAAGGGAGTCTAAAGCGGTTTCCACGGCGGATTTGTCAGAAGTTAGCTCCTGGATAACCTCCACTTCGTCAGCAAAAGCAATCAGGGCAACTCTGTCGTCAGGGGACAATTTCCCAAGAAATACTTTGGCTGCCTCTACGGCTTGATCCAGAGCTGTTTGGGAGTAAGATACGGCTTCCATGCTTCCGCTTGTGTCAATAGCGAGAACAAAAGCTAGCGGCTGATCAGTATTGTGAAAAGGAGCTACCTCAAAATCTGTAACTTCCTGCCCGGCGACCGTAAGCGTGAAATCTTTCTTATCCAATCCGCTCAGGGGGAATCCCAGCATATCCGACACCCCCAAATAAACTTGAACGGTAGGATAAAGGCTGGTATCGATCCATTCAACGGCGAAACGCAAAGAGCTCTGGGCAAACACAGAGCTCCATCCAAAAACCAATACTAGACCCAGCAGCAACCCAATAATTCCACGTTTTATAAGTCTGTCCCGAGATCCCATTACCGGTCTCCTTTACTCACTTAATCTTGGAGAAAATGTAGTGCGGTTTCCACTAATAAAGGCGTTGCGAAACTGTAATAACTATGTTTCATTGTAACACTGTAGAGCCCCTCTCTTTGGGGATGAAACTAAAGGATCTGTTAGGCATAATGAAATTCAACTCTAATTATTTTTAAGTCAGGCCACCCGCATAGAGGGCGGCTTGACCTAGCCCTATAAGAGCCTGCTACTTACATCACCTCAAGGTGCTGCTTTCTCTTCATTCAGGCCTGTAGCACCGATTACCTAGCTCCCCCTAAAGGGGTCTTCTGACTCTTTCGTACTGATCCGATCCATCATCTGATCATTCTTATATTGCTCCCTCACATATTTCGCTATGGTCGCTTCATTCAGCCCAACCGTACTCACATAATATCCCCGCGACCAAAAGTGCCGATTCCCAAACTTGTATTTCAAGTTCGCATGCCGATCAAATATCATCAGCGCGCTTTTCCCTTTCAGGTATCCCATGAAGCTTGAGACACTGTACTTCGGCGGTATTGAGACTACGCGGTGGATATGGTCTACCATCGCGCTCCCCTCGATGATCTCTACTCCTTTCCACATTACAAAGATCTCTCAGTATTACTACTACCCGCATTCTACGTCAATTAATCAAAAAACACACAAAACAACCTTTTCAGCCTGAAAACTCAAGGGTTTCGTAAAGTTTGGTTTTCACCCAATGGGTGAAAGAAAAAAAGATTGGATCAGCTAATTTTCACCCCCTCCTCGCGTGTTAAAATTGAAATAAATAAAACAGCAACAGCGAAAAGGAACTTAATTGTGATCAATAAAATTGATTTTGCAGCCAAGAATCTGACATCAAATGCAAGTATATTTCTTCTGTTTGAAAATGCAAAGACCAATGGAATTTTTGAACTCATTGACACCGACCTTGTATTTGATAATGAATCAACCAACAAAATCAAGATGAACCATATTAAAACGATGCTGTGCGGCCACTTTATTGGAATTGAAAAATTGGAACGGCTCAAACTTCTACAAGGTGATCCCCTGATTACCGAGTTTGATATTTCA
>Ga0307990_1004531_pt1 | contig 10213 bp, 4 predicted proteins | sample EllFjometagen129_FD_203168 | JGI IMG/M metagenome (GOLD analysis project Ga0307990, IMG submission 203168) | Marine microbial communities from Ellis Fjord, Antarctic Ocean - #129 | ecosystem: Environmental > Aquatic > Marine > Unclassified | place: Southern Ocean | collected 2014-10-08
CATTGTCGATGTTATGGACAAGGGTGCGAATTATAAATAGTGATGTTCCCACGTGACTTCATGACGTAGGTTATTGGATTGGAAAGGAGATGATGATGATTTAAACCGTTGATAGTGTGTGGATCAAAGAACGGTTGTTGTCTGTAGGATGGACAGTGAAATAACATCAGGGATTAGGTAAAGTGACATTTAGTGAGAGTTTAGAGGAAGAAAGATATACGATCATGAATAGAATAAAAAATGGCATTATCATAGTGACATTTGTTTTAGTATGCAGTGGTTCAGTTCAAGGCGCTGAACTGCTCCATCATTGGACGCTAAACGAGACATCAGGATTGGTGGCGGCTGATTCTGTGGGCGACCTCGACTTAACCTTAGAGAACTTTGCCGACACAACCTCGCACTGGGTTGCAGGTCGGTATGGTGGCGGGCTCCAGTTTGACGGCGTTGATGACTATGCATTTAATGCGACTGGCACTGCGCCTTTTACCACGCCCGTTGATCACACTGTAGCACTTTGGATCAAGTATGATGCGGAAAACGTTGGCAGAATCCAACGCTGGCTTTCGTGGGGTGGTCAGGATGATACTGGTACATGGGGCCGTTACTATATGGGTATCCATTCGGCTGGCGATTTCAGTGTTGGTATCGGTGCAGGTACGGTTAAAACGGAAACTAGTATTGAACCTCCGTCATCTATAGCTTTTGAGCATTGGGCTGCCGTTTACGCGTCAGGTGAATTAACAATCTATCGCAATGGTTTAGAAGTTCCAATAGCATCAAGCAATATTAGTGGCTCTGTACATCCGATTTCTACAACACTGCCATTCGTGCTGGGGAGACTAGGTCTGTCTTATCCAGCGGATACAGCTCGGTGGACTGACGCCACTTTCGATGACGTTGCCATTTGGGATGTGGCGCTAACCCAAGATGAGATAAAAGAGGTGATGAAAGGCTTTCGCCCGGAACTCGCTTCAGCACCCATGCCTGATGATCAGTTTGCTGATGTTCCTCGCAGTGTTGTGCTCAACTGGGCAGCGGGTGAGTATGCTGTTAAACATGATGTGTACTTCGGCATTGATTTTGATGCTGTAAATGAGGCTGAAATAGACTCTAACCTGCTAATCAGCCAAGGTCAGGTAGGAACAACTCTTGACATTGGTGTCCTCGAATTTGGCCAGACCTATTACTGGCGCGTGGATGAGGTGAATGGGGCGCCGGACAACACCGTGTTCAACGGCAATACCTGGAGCTTTACTGTGGAGCCTAAGTCGATTTCAATCCCGGGCTCTACCATTTCAGTCACAGCCTCCAGTGTCGGCAACGAGTTTTCGATGCCTGAGAGGACAATCGACGGTTCAGGCCTGGATGCCAATGACATGCATGCCATTACCCCGGAAACCATGTGGTTTACCGTGGTCACGGATCTGGATCCCTGGATTCAGTATGAATTCGACACTGTCAAGAAGCTGGACGTGATGACCGTGTGGAACTCCAACAGTTTCCCTGAAAAGGCCATTGGCTATGGTGTCAAGGACGTGGAGATCGCCACCTCCGTAGACGGTGAGACCTGGGACGTGCTTCCCGATGTCAATCAGTTCAGTCGCGCACCGGGCCTGCCCACATACGATCAGTTTGACGAGATCGACTTTGGCGGCGCAGCCGCGAAATATGTGCGTCTGAACATTCAGAGCAACTGGGGTGGTGTCCTGATATCCTACGGCCTCAGTGAAGTTCAGTTCTCCATGATTCCGGTGCGCGTGCGCACACCAGAACCTGAGTCAGGGGCCGTGGACCTCGCGCTGGATACAAGCGTGACATGGCGGGCCGGGCGTAATGTGGATCATCACGTGATCTATGTGGACACCGACATGAACGCCGTGGCCGACGGTACAACGCCGTCTGTCACCTCCATCACGAACAGTCTCGATATGACGTCACTGGATCTTCAACTCGGCCAGACCTATTACTGGCGTGTGGACGAGGTCAACGATGCAGAAGCCGTGCCTGCATGGGCAGGTCCTGTGTGGAGCTTCTCTACTGTGGATGCGCTGATCGTGGATGATTTCGAGGGCTACGGCAACAAGTCGCCTAATCGCTCCTTCCAGACCTGGCTGGATGGCATTGGCTATTCAGCGGACGAGTTCTTCCCAGTCGCCTATGGCGGCAATGGCACAGGTGCGGCTATCGGCCACGACATATGGAGTGTGGCCAGTCCTCATTATAACGGCACGATCATGGAAACAAGCAATACTCTGCCTGGAAGCGGTCAGTCAATGCCGTTCTACTACACCAACACCGGTGACGCGGCGTCCGAAACGCAGCGTACATTTGCTGTGCCACAGGACTGGACTATCGGTAAGCCCAAGACGCTTTCCATCGCATTCAATGGTCAGGTCGGCAACACGGGTACGATGTTTGTCCTCATCAACAATGTCAAGGTGACCTATGATCGTGACAATGGCAACATTTCGCGTGGTGCGTGGCAGGCCTGGAATATTGACTTGGCCACTGTGAATACCACGCTTTCCAACATCACGAAGCTCACGCTGGGTGTGGAAGGGGCTGGTACCTCTGGTATGATCCTGTTCGACGATATCCGGCTGTATCCCAAGGCGGGCGAGATGATTACCCCAATGGATCCGGGCGCCAATGGCCTGGTCGGTGCGTGGAGTTTTGACGAAGGCAGCGGCGCAGTGGCTGCTGACAGTTCCGGCAACAATCGTAACGGGACTATTGTGGATGCCACCTGGGACATGGGCAAACAAGGCTCAGCCCTGAACTTTAACGGTGTAAGTTCGTATGTCAACATCAATGGCTTCAAGGGGATTAATGCCATTGATGCAGTGCAGCAGGCCTTTACCATTTCCAACTGGATCAAGACGACTGCAGGCGAAGGTGAAATGGTGACCTGGGGTACAAAAGCAGGCGGAAAGAAATTGACCTGGCGCATCAATGAGAACACCCTGCGCACCGAGCACGATGCCGGCAACCTCAGGGGCAACACGCCTGTGAACGATGATGAGTGGCACCACGTGGCCCTGGTCGTAACAGAGGGCGCCAATTTGAGGGTGCCTGCCACCCAGATCTACCTGGATGGTCAGCCGGACGGCACCTTCAGCGGAAATGATGCTCCCTATGAGCTGGCCCCTGATTTGGATGTCAGAATCGGCATGAGCGGTCCCGAGGCCGGCCGGTTTTTCATGGGTCTGATCGACGAAGTGGTCCTCTACGATCGAGCCCTCACGGACGTGGAATTACTCTGGCTGGCCGGCAGGACGGAGCCCTTTGATAAGCCCTTCTAAGAAATTGACATTACTTACCAAGCCCTGACAGGTTTCACAGGTCAGAACATGATAAGTCCTCCTTCGAGCGTCCCACACTTCGGTGTGGGACGCTTTTTTTGTACCACAATTGGGGTCAGTGCAAGAAGATTGACATGACGTGTCATTCAGATCGGGTAACCGGATTTAGGTGAGGATGGGTAAGGGGTCGCTGAAGTGCTTCTAGTTGACGCAGTTTGGTCTTGCCCGTTATCGTGCTGTCTATGCCGAGAGAGCCAGGAATTGAGTATGCCGGAGCGACCTACCATCCCACTCGGCCAAAGGCCACGCAGGGACAGGTGTGATAAGTCGTGGTAATCGTCAAGCTGTTTAGATGCCGATTTCATTCAAGAAGGTCACTGCGGGCATCGTACGAACTCCCTTTCGGTCGATAGTGTCATCCTGAGCGTGTAAGGCAATTTGCAGGGCCTGCGCTTGAGGAAATCTCTGTTTCAGATAATTGAGCGCAGGATTGATGCTTTTTGACTGTGTTTTGCATTCAATGAAATGCGTTGGTTCTTCATCTTCCATGAGCACAAAATCGACTTCGCGCCTGTCGACATCTCTGAAGAAGCGTAGTTCAATGTTCTTGCCTTCATAGTCCTGCTGATAATGACAGTACTTTAATAGACAGCATGCTATGAAGTTTTCGATTCCACCCTAAATTACACGCGAGTATTTTCAGGTCGACATGAATTTACTCGCACTTTATCAACTCTGGCAGATAAATCAAGAGGAATAGATCATTTTGAACTTGGATTCGTAGGATGGCTCCACCTACCGAAATAATGCGTCTCATCTTTGTCGCGAGCTTTGTCCTGAGCTTTGTCGTTTCGCTGCACTCCATGGAGCCCGTTCCCATTTGCACGATAGTCACAAAGATACCGACAAAGTTTGCGACAAAGGAGATAGAGTGGTAGCTATGCGTGAGTGTCTGATCATTTGCGCTGCGGGTGTCTCCTTCCCTCTCTTTTCCTCCGTTGCGCGAAATGGTGCCAGATTTGCGTAAAATGGGGTTTGTTCACAGAGGGAAATGCAGATAATCCTTTGTTTGGACTTTGCAGTCTGTTAGTTTGAAGGTCATGAAACGAATTCCAAGGATCATTCTTCAAATTCCAACCTCACGTTCCTATAAACGTGGCATCTTGCGCGGCATTGCCCGATACGCCAGACTAAAGGGACTTTGGGCAATCTATCATCCACCCCATTTCTACTTGGAACCTAAGAGACACAAAGATCTATTCGATCAACTGGCAGCGTTTGATGCTGATGGCATTATTATGCGGGAACAGTATCGTCCAGAAGAAAAGATTTCCCTTCTGGTTGAATGGCTTCGATGTCTGACAAACTCCAGTTTCATATAACGCCATGCCTTCTCATCATCCTTTCCGCCTCGGCCTGCTGAGACACATCGCCATCAAAATGATACACGATGTGATCAACCCTGCCTAACTGATCAGACAAAACATCAAGCACGTCAAATGGCCGCTCATACATATTGGACGCAATGTGAATCTTCTTGCCCGCTGCCGTGATCTTCTCATAGACCTCGGGCCAGTGCGCTGGATCCGGGGCACCAACACCCGGCACCCACTGGATCCCCTTGATCGAGTCGATTTCCAGCAGCGAATCCAGATGGGCCAGTTGCCCCTGGCCGTCCAAATGGTAGAAGGCATTAACCAGTTTGTCGGCCGTGGCCTGCAACTCGGGCTTGACAAACTCATCAAACATGTCCGGCCCGATCATATAGCAGAAATCACACTGAAGCATGTAATGGGGCGTCTCAGAGAATATCGCGGCCTAGGTCGAATACCCGGGATTGGTGGGGTGCATGAGTGTCTCGAACTCTTGAAAACAGCGCCACCACAGGTCAGGCGCCGCCCAGGTCAGGCGTTTGACCTGCTCAGGGCAGTCGTACAGATCATAGATCAGTTTTTCAGAGGGACGGAAGGTACTGAGGATGTCCAGATTGCCTCCCAGATCCGTGAATGCGCACTGGACCCGTCCCTGCCATCGGTCCACAGCAGCAGCCACCAAATCGCGACATCGCCTTAACCAGGGATTCTCCGGGTCACAGGCAAAGTTGTGGCTGGACATGTCAATCTCTGCCGTGGGATAAAACCAGACCGTGTCATCCCCGTTGACCAAATCCGCCCCCATAAAGGCAGCGATCACGCCCGGCCCGAAATTGGGACACACATGTGCAAACGCATCCCCCAGATGCACCGTGGCATCCAGGTCCTCATCCCAGCGATCCACAATCTGCTCCACAGGCACGCTCATCGGATAATAAGAGGCGAATGCATGACCCGGCGGCCCACCGGATGCAGAAAGGCGAGCCCGATCCTTGAGTCGCACCTGGATCAGGGGACGTCCCAGGTCACCAGCCCACCAGCGTCGGCTGTCCTCTTTGATCTTTGCCCATGTGTCCAGTTCAAAACAGTCGTTCATTGATGTCTTGTTCCTCGTGTGTCAATCGCCGTATTCCACACATCGCCGGCGGTAATGTAAATAGTTTTCCCAGGTGACTTCCGGGGGTACGCCATGATCGCAGGTGGGGATGTACCCCCCGCGTCTGCGCATGACCGGCAAAATCGATTCCAGAGTGCGATCCATGCTGTCCGTGTCCTGGGCCAGGATACGCTTGTCAATACCGCCGCTCATGATCAGATCGGGGTAATCCCTGCCGATCTGCACCACATCACAGCCGGAGGCCACCTCAAAGGGATCGAGCATGTCCATGCCAATGGCATCGCGATAGAGGTCGATAATGGGCACACAGTTGCCGTCCGTATCCACCTGCACGTAGAACCTGCGTGACGGATCGAGCTGGCGTGCCTTGATGTTTTGGATGAGTTGCTGGTAATAGGGAAAGAGAAATTCCTTCATCATGTCCGGCGAAATCAAGGAACCGTGGTTGTAGCAGATGTCTTCGGACAGAAAGATTTCATCCAGTGTGATATGCTGCTGATGCCGTGCGATCACGGCGTCAGCCAGACACAGCCAGGTCTGCATGCAGTCGTGGAGTAGATCGGGCTGGTCGTAAACCGCGTACATGATGTCTTCCGGGCCCATGAGGCTTCGCAGGAACATATAGCCGCCGATCACATTCTGCTGGATCATGAGTCCTCGGGCCGCAGCCGCCTGGGCCGCGTGCATGCGCGTTTCCAGGTCCTTATAGCGTCGGGCACTCCCGAGATCCAGACGCCACTTAACGTCCTGCTCCCAGGTCTTTTGATCCTTGACAGGATGACCGACATATTCTGGCATGAATCCCTGACGCCGCCCCTTGAAGAATAGCACAGCACGCCCCGCTGCATCCTGGACCAGCTCATGCTCGCCCCGATCCTCCAGAAACATCTCCTCGAACATCGGCTCGAAGGCCGCTTCGCACCAACCGAGCTGTCCCAGTTCATGATAGCCCGGTTCATCGAACATAAAGAACTCGTTCAAATCCACATCACGGTCCAATCCCTGCTCATACCAGGACTCCAGACACATCCAGAACCCAAAGGTCTTGTGGTAAAAAGGGGCATCGGGTTTGCACTGATACGTATCGCGCAGCTTGACCGCTGCGCCGCACATCTGTGTACGCGGCACCAGAGTGGTCATGCCCTCACTGGGCTGCGAGCTATTTGGCTTCATCTTTTCATCCTGAAGGTGTTGTCGGTTTCGAGTTTATACGTCGTCAATCAAGTTCATATCAATAGATACTAGCAGATATCCGCTTTACAGTGAACCCCATCTCACGCAGAAGTAACTCCATTTTTCGAGAATTCCATGGTCCTGTAATCGATTCATGAACGGACTGCTCTGTCATTTTTTCACCTATTACGCTTAACGGTGGCAATTTTGGGCAAATTGGGGTTTACTTGTATGGTCAAAATGCAGACAATGAGTTGTAGTTTGGTGTCACTTTTCGGTAAAATAAGGAGGCCCTTTGCTCAAAACTAAGGGTTCATTGTTCATTAGGTGCGTATTTGGCAGATTGCCAAATACCTAAAAATGGTGATTTTTGAAGGAGGCTGATCATGTATCAGAAAAATGTGTTGTTGGCTGTATTGTTGGCGATTGGTATACTGGGCAATGCGGTGGCACAGGCCGATACGAATCTGATTCTGGGAGGCGATATAACCAGCGCCGGCGGTTGGGACAATGGCAAGCCCAGCTCGGACAACCCTGGAACGGTGGCAGTCGACGGGATAAGCACGGTCACCACGTTTGGCTACGGGGCCGACGGGGTCATCAATCACACATCCGGTGACATCGTCTGTAATGGCACCAATGGATTCAACATGGTCCAGAGCGGCACCTGGAACATGTCTGGAGGGTCGATCACTGGGCGATACATCCTCTCCAATGGGCAACAAGGCAATTGCGCCTTCAACTTCAGCGGTGGTACGGCCATCTTGTCGGACGTGGATGGCACACAACATATGGGGGTGGCGAACGGCGGAACCATGAGTGTTTCCGGTTCGTTCAGCGTAGACGGGACCCCTGCGACCGTAGAGGTTCAGGCGATCGACGGTATCATTGATATCCTGTCCGGGTGGACCGGCTCCTGGACCTGGGGCACCTATTCAGGCTTCGATTGGAAAGATATTGTCACGGCAGGCGCCGGCGAGAACGGGTTCAGATTGAATGGGGCCATGATTGACGCTGCGACCTTTGATGCCACGTTTCAGATCACGGATGGCGGGCAGACCCTGTCAATGATTGCTGTTTTGGCCTATCAGCCCGATCCGGCCGATGGGCAAACAGATGTGTTACGCGATGCTGATCTTGGCTGGGAACCCGGCGAGTATGCAGCCACGCACAATGTGTATTTTGGCACGATATTTGATGACGTGAATACGGCCACTGTGCCGACTGCTGAAGGCCTGGATGTCAATTCGTTTGATCCTGAGCGTCTTGATTTCGGTAAAACCTACTTCTGGCGCGTCGATGAAGTCAATGGCACACCGGACAAGACAGTCTACAGAGGCAATGTCTGGAGCTTCACGGCTGAGCCCTACTCGATTCAGATACCAGGCCCTAACATCATCGCCACGGCTTCCAGTTCTTCCAATGATTTTTCAAAATCAGACAAGACCGTGGATGGGTCTGGGCTCGGTGAAAATGACACCCATGACATCAAGACTGAGACCATGTGGTTCACAGCCATGGGCGATATGGACCCCTGGATTCAATACGAATTTGATGGGGTCAAAAAACTGGATGTCACGAAGGTTTGGAATTCAAACAGTGCTGCCGAAGGCTTTATTGGCTATGGTGCCAAGGATGTTCTGGTAGAATATTCAACGGATGGGCAAGTTTGGGAAACATTAGAAGATGCCAATGAGTTCAGTCGGGCACCGGGTTTACCCACCTACAATCAGTATGATGAAATAGACTTTGGTGGCGCAGCCGCCAAGATGGTTCGTATTAAGATCCAAAGCAACTGGGGCGGCTTCATGCAGGCTTATAGTCTCAGTGAAGTTCAGTTTTTCATGATTCCTGCTGCAGCACGCACACCAGAGCCGGCCTTGGGATCAGTGGATATTTTGCCCAACGCGGTTGTGTCCTGGCGTGCAGGCCGTGAAGCAGGTCAAAGTACAGTCTATCTCAGTACAGATTCCAATGAAGTGGCTGATGGTATTGCTGTTTCTGCCACGTCCAATACCAACAGTATAAACCTCAGTGCGTTTGATGCTGAATTGGGCCAGACCTATTACTGGCGAGTGGATGAAGTTAATGAGGCAGAGGTTGAATCTGTGTGGGCAGGTCCCGTGTGGAGCTTCTCAACAGTCGCCGCCTTGATCGTGGATGATTTTGAGAGTTACAATAACGACAGTCCGGACCGTCCTTTCCAAACCTGGCTTGATGGATTTGGCTATTCAGCTGACGAGTTCTATGCGGTCGGTTACGGTGGTAATGGCACAGGTGCAGGCATTGGTCATGACATCTGGACGGTGGCCAGTGAACACTACAATGGTGATATCATGGAAACCGGAATTGCGATTGCCGGCAGTCTTCAGTCCATGCCGTTCTACTACACCAATACAGGGGGCACAGCCTCTGAGACGCAACGCACATTTGCCACAGCTCAGGATTGGACCGTGGGCGGGGCAAAGCTGCTGAGCATCATGTTCTTTGGCGAGGCCGACAACACCGGCACCCTGTATGCCAAGATCAACGGTGTCAAGGTAACCTATTCAGAGCCCACACATATTGCGGCGCGAACCTGGAAGACCTGGATTATCGACCTGTCTACCCTGGGTATCAACCCCCAGAGCGTCACAACGCTGGCGATTGGTATGGACGGCAATGGAGCGTCCGGCATGTTCTTGATTGATGACATTACTCTGCGTCAGACACCGCCGGAGCCAGTAGAGACCGTGTCACTGGTCAATGATTTTGACTCGCTGCCAGTCGGTTCAAGCATGCAAGACGTGCCGGGTTGGGAAGGCTGGTTCGGAGATGGACAGTGGGCTGCGAAGATCACCGATACTGTGGCGTACAGCGGTACAAACTCTCTGGAGATCATGGGAACCCGCGATGACGTGGTGCCGAATTGGCCGATGGTGGAGCATGGTGTGTATGTGGCATCTGTGATGCAGTATGTACCTACTGGTACGAATGGGCTTATGCATTTTGGTCCCCTGAGTTCCTACGGTACGAGCTGGGACGACACCGCCTGGTTGGGCACGTTGTTGACCAACTGTACGACCGGTATGGTGTATGTCAATGAGTTGACTGGAGGTCGTACAGAAGCACCCCTGCTCCGGGATCAATGGGTTCAGTTGAGGGTTGTCATGAACTTCGACGCCAATGCCTGCGATTTCTATTATGGTGACACGCTGCTCGGTACGCTCGAGTGTCCCAGTGCCATGGGTTTTGACATCTGGCCG
>Ga0307990_1004533_pt1 | contig 10211 bp, 13 predicted proteins | sample EllFjometagen129_FD_203168 | JGI IMG/M metagenome (GOLD analysis project Ga0307990, IMG submission 203168) | Marine microbial communities from Ellis Fjord, Antarctic Ocean - #129 | ecosystem: Environmental > Aquatic > Marine > Unclassified | place: Southern Ocean | collected 2014-10-08
TCAGATCACCAACAGATACACCATCTACATACAGGCTTATTTTAATCAATGCCATATACAGAGAGATATTTAGAGCATCAAGAGTTTCCATTACACTCGCATTAGGTTTTATTCTAATTGCTCCACCACCAATAGAAGCGAGACCGCCGCCCCTCTGAACATTAGCAGTTCTAGAAGATGAACCGCCCCAATTTTCTACAAGTATATTATTTTGTGAGTTAGTAGATGTTAAACTTCCAACATAGTCAGTACACCAGTTTATTATGCCCGCCTGCATACCAATATCAGGCACATCGGAGTAGTTGCTATTAACAGGTTCTATAGTTATAAGGTAGTCTATTTTAGGCATTATGAAACACTCACTAACTGAATACTAAATGTAACCTTATATCTTCTATGTGCTATGTGAACACAAGTGATATCATTGTCATACAATATAGTTTTTCCACTTGTGTATGAATCGTTTAATCTACCGAACGGGTAATAGCCTGAACTAAACACACTATCCATTTGAGCACCACGATTTGTATATAAGAATTGTATGAGTAATCGAGCTTTTTCATCGTCTAAAAATATCTCTACATCGGCAACTTCTCCAACCGTACTCCTGCTTAATCTCGCATCATAGTAGGAACCATTTAATTCAATAGCTCCTCTATCACTATTTATAGTAGTTTCAAATCCACTCTCAGGAGCGGGAAGATCTAAACCTGTGTCTAAAGTCCATTGGTCAGGAGCAGAGTAACAATCTGCAAAAGGGGTGATATTAGGAGTTAACTGAAGCGGCTGTATTTTTAGATCTAGCCCCGTAACAGCCGCAGAAGCTGCATCTGTTCCCGAGGCGCTAACTAATTGGAAAACTGGTGTCATAAAGTGTTGTGTAGTTGTTATCGCATCTACTACTGTTCCGCTTAAATTAATACTTTCTGAAGCGGATACTATAGAATAGATAGTAGATTGATTACCGCCTGACTCGCTGTGAGATATTTCGACTGTAAACTTACTGTTAACACTGCTTAGTGCAATGTGGTTTGCAACTATAACAGTTCCTATTGAGATTAGGACATTCTTATCACCAGCAAATCCAAACACGCTAATTGATACTACTTTGTATTCTACAGGGAGAACCCCACCATCACTTTTCACTATCTTAAAAATACCAGCAGGGAATCCCCCCGCAGGGGTAGTAGTATACTGAAACACAAAATTAGCATCAAAACCACCACCGTACTCTATCAAGTCCAACGATTTAACACCAGCCGCGCCATTAGGGGCTGGGTCTTGACTATACGCAGCAATGCTATTTGTCAGAACATCAAATGTTATGGCCTGAAGGCTAAAATCAAACGGCTCGAAATCAGGGAATCCTATACTTTTAAAACCAGGCTCACCGCTTACGGTATTTGAACTTCTAGCAAATGGCAACATCTCAAAACTAGTACTATAATATTTATTAAGCCCGTTCTTTTCTCTTATCTCAGAGTGCCTTTTTAGTAATACTTTAGTTGTACCTGAATAATCAAACGCCTGAGTAAATGGGTAAAAACCACCTAAATCAGTTAGCGCATAAGTAGCATCTTCTTTAAAAGCTACTTCTAACTTCTTAGCATTAACCGCATCAAAAGTTAATGGTACCGAGCATTTGTAATTATCAAAAGCCGATCCCATATCTACCCATGATGTAATACCCCTAATATCTCTAATAGCGGTCATATTAAGTGATAACTCAGTTTTATATCCATAGCTAGGTTCTACTGTTATAGCAACGCTATTAGCCGTTATTATCATTACGCCCCCACATTTATAATTGAGGTATCTATTTCACCGTTTTGCTGTGCAGTACTTAACGCACTTACTACCATAGCTCTCATTTGTGGCGTTGCCTCTTCTATACTAGCAAGTGCATCTGCACCACCTGATGCTGTTATATTCATAGTTACATTAACATTGCCACCACTATTATTAGTCGTCCCACCGCCAAAGCCTCTACCCCCACCAGCTTGATTAATTGCAGATAGTTCATCTTTGAATAGTGCGGTAGATCTTTTATTGATTACTGCTTCACCACCTTCAAGTTCTCCAAATTGGGTAGGTATCCCGCCGCCTGCATGAGATGCACCACCAAGTATACCACCTCTTGCCATCTTTGGCATATTAGCAGCAATAATAGCTGTTTGAGCAACACCCGCTGCAATAACTAATGGCATCGCAAAAGCTGCACCAACACCAGTTTGACCAACCGTTTTAGCCGCTCCTGCTGCTGTATCAACTATACTCATTGTCAATCTAGTAGCCCATTCTGCAAGTGCTATCTTTTTACGCTTTTGAGCAGCTTTCTCTTGTATCTTGATTATCTCTTTTTCTTTTTCTTCTTCGCTCTTAGTAGATGCGTTAACCGCTTTTATTTGTGCATCAGTCTCATTGTCTATTCTCCTAGTAGCGATAGCAGTTACAGCACTAGAAATATTTGCAGTTACGCTTGTAAACTGTTGAGCTAGATCTACTCTTTGCTGAAATTCAGCAAGGGCAATGTTCTTCCTGTCTTCTGAGGCTTCTTCTTCAAGTGTTTTTATTACTGCATTTTTCTCTGTCACGGCTGCAATTTGTTGTTCGCTACCTATGCCAAAGGTAAGACCCTGCAGAGTTATTATATCATCCCACTTTTCTCGCTCTACCTTAATCGCAAACTCTGCATCACCTAAAAGCCTCATGTTTCTGGATTCTGCTACTTCGTCTGCTCGTTGCCAGCCTTGCTCAAGTGTATCGGCTTCTAGCTCAGATGTCTTAGCAAGAGAGTCTTGCTTTTCTTTAGCCCATTTAAGTTCTAATTTGCCATTTTCTTCTATCTGCTCACGGTGTTTCTCTCTTACTGCTAATATAAAACCCCTTTGAGAGCGTTCCTGCCTAAGTAACTCCAAAACAGCTTGAGTTCTATCCTTTTCTGCTGTTTCGGCAGCCTGAACTGCCTTGGTAGCATCTGCCTCTTCTTTGTTTTTAGCCTTTAGCGCTGGAATCATTTCGGTAAAAATTAATTTTGCAGATGTCCCTGTTTCTTTTATAAATTCCGCTACTGATTTATTATGGGTTAATTCTGCTGGCAAAAGTTCACGCAAAGCTTCTGATGCCCCAAATGCCCCCCGCTCATAATCACTCAGAGCATTTCCGACACGGGCTAAACTTTCAACTGTTTGATTCCAGTTCTTAGCTCTTTCCTCTGTAACTAGTGCTTCTTTTTTCGCAAGTGCCGCTTCATCGGCTGTTTGTCCTGTCATAGCCTCGCGATATTTCAATAATGCCTTAGTCCCAAGGTTTACCGCAGCGGTTAGCGCGGGACTAAAGGTTTCAAATAATTCTATCTTTAGGTCAGCGGCTGCTGATTCCAGCTGTCTTAACCCACCATCTAAATTGTCAAGCTGATCTTTTGCCATCTTATCAGCGGCACCACCAGCATCACGGTATGCATCTGCAAGCTCTTTTACCTTATCGGTATTATTGAGAACAGCAATTGCACTCTTCCCTGCTATTTGTCCGAATGTGGTTATTATCTCACCTGTAGTTAAGCCCTCTTTTGAGATAGCCTCTAACTTCTCTACAAAAGTGCCGTTCTCCGCGTTAAGACTTACAAGTAACTTATTTGCCTTGCTTCCAGTTTTGCCCATCTCCACAAGCATACGAGATAAACCAGTACCCGCAATAGTTCCCTCTAAACCTGCATCAGCAAGTGCTGAAATAGTAGCAGTTGCATCTTCTACAGATACGCCAAAGCCACTAGCAACACCACCAGCTATTTTCATAGCCTCTTGAAAATTATATATGTCTATTGCGGAGCTACTAGACGCTTTAGCAATTACATCTGTAATATGTGCCGCATCAGTAGCTTCAAGATTAAATTGATTAAGGGTTTTTGCGGTAGCAGCCGCAGCTGTTGCCATATCGGTACTTGCAGCCGCAGCAAGATTAAGGACATCGGCACTTGAAGCTATTATCTCATTAGTATCAAAACCAAGTTTACCAAGCTCTGTAAATGCTTCGCCCGCCTGAGTTGCGGTAAAAGCGGTAGTAGCTCCAAGTGCTCTCGCTTGTGCTTCTAGTGCCTCAAACCCCGCTCCCGTTGGCTGCAATATTGCCTTGATGCCAGACATAGTTTTTTCGAACTCTTTGCCAGTCTTAACAACAGCAGACATGCCAACCCCAAAGGCTACAACACCCGCTGTTGCCACAGATAAACCAGCAACCAATGATTTATTCTGCTTTATAATACCGCCGACAACCTTTGCGTGATTCCCTTTAGCATTATAAAAGGTGGTTACTGTATTATCTGCCACTCATAGCCTCCAAATAGAACTCGAATTTGTTTTTACATTCTAACCAACAAGGGTGCCTATCTAAATATGGCACCATTGAATAATTATTCCCGCTATAGTCATACTCCTCTAGCCACATCCTTACAGATGGTGTAATAAACAAATGAGGGTGTCTATATAGTCTGTATGTAACCCCTGCAACATCAAATGCCTCAACAGGATCATCTACAAATACTTCTCTATCAAGCTGCAATTGGTGGATAGAATCAACACCGAGAGAATCTTCTTCTCCATTTAGCAGGTCGGCACGACACTCAGAGACAGAGGGCAATCTGCCTAGAGAGCCGCACCGAATTGCAGCTAATACTATAAACCCAAATGCTCACTCTCGGATAGTTGAGAGATTCTAGCTATTTCATCAAAGAGCCACACCCTAACCTCAGGCTGCATTGCTCCGATTATATCAATACTTACTTCACCCGTATACTGCTGTTTTTTGCCTGAGTTAATTATCAACATCTTATCAACACTAAGCGTATATTTACCAATAAACTCAACAATCTTTTCAATGTTCATATTGAGTTTAGCTTCATACCATATCTGGTTAGTTTTCAGAATCATATCCGCATACTTTTTATTTAGCTTCTCAATCTCTTTCGACTTTGTCTTATCCTTAACCATAGCCTTGATCTTTTCCGCTAATGGCTCAAGGGTATTGTTATAGAAATCACCTGATGAAGCACCAAACTCTTTCTCTATATTATTAGAATAGGACTTTCTAACTGCCTTATTCATCAATACTAATTCATTTTTATCTGCGGGGTTCATAGGTGTAATAGTAAATGAGTAGTGTAAATCTTCAGGTAGTTTTATCCTATTAAAGATCTCAATAGGAGTCACCACTTCTTCACCACGAATAGAAAAAGCCGCAGAGTAATTCTCTACGCCTTCAATGTCTTTTAAGTCTACAAAAGTTCCTTGCATAAATTGCCCTCTTATATAAATTGTTAGATTGCCCTCTTAGATGGGGCTAACACCTAAATGTTAGCCCCTTATATATGTACTTAGTTGTTTTGCTTGATGTAGATACTCTCTACTGCAAGAGTGATACTTCTACCACTAAAACCATCTGCATCTTCCAGACTCATCTGATACAGTTGAGCACTCTTCATCTCAATATCAAAATCTTGTAGTGGAATAATAACACCAGCAGAATAAGAAGCATCTGACACCATATCAGCATACCAATCTTTAGCAGCAACATCAACTCTCACGAGTGACATAGTCAACTGAGGATCTGCATCTGTCATAGCGAAATAGCACATACCTGAAGTATCTCCACTATCAGGCAGTGCAGATATTACGCCCTGCATAGCTAAAGACCAGCTTAGTACTTTATATACTACACCAGCGATAGTCACAGGAACTGCTGCAAACTTCTGAATAGCACCAGTATCTAAACTAGATGGTAGATAAGTAGAAGCATCTGCTATATCTGTTTCACCATCATAAATACCTTGTACTTCAAAGTCTATTTTAACAGGAGCTTTTGTACTTTCAGCACCTATTGTAAAAGTAGCCGCTGCACCTCTGAGAGTTTGAAGAATACCTTCAGGAGCAGTAACGCCGCACCCTTTTTCAATACCGTTATAAGTAAACCCTTTGCAAATTGGGCTTCCCTCATAGCGAATATTCTCATCTGCTGTAGCTTGATATGTTTCCATACCGCACATTTCCATTAGCGCATACCATTCAGGTACTGTAGAAACCGCTCCACCATATCTCATATAAGTTGAGAATGATGTAGACCCTTTAGGCATACCACTAATATATTCTGCCTTTTTAAAATTACCACTGGCATAATTCCCAATTCTAATAGGAGCATTATCAATAGCTACAGGAGCCACATCAAACAACTCAATATTATAACCAGTAGCAGGAGTTAGAGCATTTACTGTGCCTCTAGTTGTCTCCTCTTTTACGCCACCCAATATCGTATTAGATAATACATTACCTAGTGCCATTTCATGCACCTCCTTCAACTGCTACAGGAATAACCACAGGCTGTACTTTAGGCACGCAATCAATAGCTTCAACCCTATCATCTTGTATGCCCTCATCAACCTCTAAAATAGACCCAGCACCGTATCTCACCCCACTAAGGGTTACCCACTGCTTAGGCTTAACTTGTACTCTCATTTTACCATTCATTTATTTCTAACTCCTGTCTGTATGTTACTAAAAACTCGCTTATAGAGTAGACCGTAAACTGATCTAAGTCTTCTTCATCTGCTTCAACCTCGCCAGTATACTTAATATTTAGAAAACCAGTAGTGCACGCTATTTTATACGGATTAGCAAATGCCCTTTTAATATCATCTAGCATTGCAGATCTTTGTATTTCTATATTATACTCAACGACATCTAGTGTCTGATCTACGCCAACTAATTTCTTAACAGCAGTGACCCTCATAGGCACTTCACATTGTAGTTTATTGTTACCTATACCGTTAGACTCGTTATCATTACTCTCTTCACCAAAAGCAAACGAGAGAACAGGCGAGCTAGTAGGAGTCAGGGCACCGTTATCAATACTCTTGATAGATGCCCAATCATAATTGAACCCATTAACAACTGTTAATTGAGATACTAAAGTATAGTAAGCGGCTAATATGTCAGCTCTAGCCATTAGTAAGCACTCTGCTTAATACCCGCATAAGCTGTTTCTGCAACAGTATCATCTACATCAAAGCCCATAATAGTATCATAAGTTATTTTGCGCTCCCAACGATCTACCTCTAACAGCATTTCTTCACGCTTGCGATAATAGATGTCGTCTTTGCCCGCTCTTGTGCCCCAATATCCCTTGAACACCTCATATTGCAACAATGCTAAACCGTATTGCTGTAGTATTAAGCTCTCGACATAATCATCATCATCCAATGGAATTGATGGTACTGGCACCCTGTTAGCAATACACATTGCTTGTATATTTCTATCAACCGTAGCGTAGTACTTGGATAGGTCATCCCTGTTCTCTACATATTCATAGTGAACATCTGATATAAGTGCTGGATTTACTAAACTCATTTTAACCCCAACTTTTTATGTACAAACAAAGATGCATTATTCATATCTTTTTTGAGTGCAGGGAGATTCTTAGAGTAGGCATTGTATAAAAACCAATCCCTTTTCTGAGAACCACTATTTCCTGTTACTCTAAAACTAGGTGAAATAGGAGATCTACTATATCCTCCACCTTTACCGTCGTGCTGTATGACACCGTAGTTATAACTTCCACTTGTTACAAATTGTGGATTGATCCAAACCTGTAGCCCTACACCAGTCCCAAACTCATCTTTTACAACCTTGCTCTGTATTGCTCTATCAAGATTACCTGATCTTCTAGTATAATCGTGATTGGCTCTCGCTTCTCTAGTAATCTTGTTCCCTGCATCACCAAGAGTCTTCTTAACATGTTGCTGCAATGCTTTAGGCACTTTCATTAGCTTCTTATTAAAAGCTCGTATTCCTATTGCTTTTACAGACATATCATCCACCTTTAAAAATAGGTGAGGCATACTAAACGCATACCTCACCCACTTATCTAATCAGTTTTAGGTTTCCGTCTTACAACTCGCCTAACAACCTTTTTAACTTCACCAATACTAACAGGAACAATAACAGGAGATGGAGCCAATCCTTTTCCCAATGTTGTCAACTCTGCTTTCTTAGCTACAGTGTTTTTACTCTTATGTACTTTTGCAACGTGGTTAGCCATCTTTTGACGGCAACCACCCGCATCAAATCCACATTGACAAACCATAATATCTCCTATCTAGGTAGATATTTAACATAGCAGTCAAAATCACCTTCGACATCAGCATCATCCGTAAGAACAGATACGCGAGTATACTCCTTGATATCATCAGGTAATACAAACTTAACTAGATTAGTTCCCGCAGCAATAATACCACTGCCAGCAGCAGCAGTAATCGTATACAGTGTTGCATAAGCAGCAAATGTAACTCCATCTGCTGAATCAAGCAATGCGATAGTCATAACTTTAGTGTCAGTAAGATCCGTTGCAACAGTTACTACAACCTCAATCTGTTGCGCCCCTTGAATACCCTGTAGTGAAGTACGAAGATCCGTACCTGTTACGGTTGCATTCTGAGGGACTGCTACATTATCATAGTAATATGAATCAGCAGCTAATAGTGTTTCATTAATTCCAGCCATTAGTTACCCCTTTCTAGAGTACTACGTCAGCTTCTGCACCAGCAGAAAGGTTATAAGAAGTAAGAATTGGTACGCCTTCCCAAGCGTCAAGCGTGCGGTTAAAATTGTTATCATTAACGCCCAATTGAAGTTTAGAAGCTTTCCAGTAATTAAGTCTTGATTTAAGCGTTGGGTGCATTACGATAACTGAGTTACCCATATCTGCACGAGCTTGTATAATCATATCGTCAATCTTCTGGTCAAAGCCTGAATCATCAACATCAACAAGCTTGACATTAACAATAGAAGCAGTGTGGCGATTATCGGCAACAAGTCCACCAGTATACCCGCGAAGATGATATCCATGTACTAATTGATTGCTAGCATTAGGGTAAACAGCTCCACCGTTTAACTTCTCAGTATAAAGTAGTTTGCCGTCTCCATAACCTTCAGGATCATAAAGACCTGTACAAGTACCCTCTTCAAAACGGATAACAGTCATAGAATAACAAGAACCAGTAGTTCCCGTACCCTGTTGCACATTACCGTTATCAATAGCTGATTGTCTGAAAAGATTATAATAGAAATCATTCTCTACATTAGCACCAGTTTTTTTAAGAACTAGAGGTAATCTTTTAGCCATCCATGCGTTCATCCCACCAAGGAGAGAAACGGCATCAATACCAGCAGTTTCAATACCAGAAAGAACAGATAGATCTTGACGGTAGATACCCGACTCAATACCAACAGTAGATGGCGCTGCGTCGATGTCACCGAAAGTAGCACCTGTTACTTCAGTTAATTTTTCATACGAATGAAACAAGCGATGTGTGCTTGACTCAAACGGCATTATCCCAAGAAGAGGAGCTTGCTCGGTGAGAGCATCTACAATCTTCTTTTGAGATTTGGATAGCTCGTTGGCTACCTCCGTAATAGTAGTTGACATATCCCCTCCAAGAGATTATGCGTTATTATTTGGTCTCGCTCTCAACAGTTGCAAGCCAATCATTCGGCGAACTCCTGTGAACACTACCGTTATTAGAAGGAGTGCTAGTAACACCTGTTCCTGATGGAGCTGGTGCAAATAGAAACTCTCTGCCATTCTTCATTTCATCAACACTATCTGAAATTGACTTACCACTCCAAAGCAGCTCACCCTCTTCTGATCTTGTCAATTTACCACCCTTAATATCCTCGTTGATTGCATAATCAGCTGCTTTGCCATCTGCAAAATGAGATATCAAAGCAGTTTTAGCATCGGCTACAAGCTCACGCTCTTCCGCTCTTGCTTGTGCATCTGATGCAACTTTAGCACCTTCAGCAACTTGATCTTTAAACGCTTCTGCTTCTGCCTTCAATTCAACAATAGTTTTCTCTGAACCAGTAGCTTTATTCTGTAGCTCTACGATACCCTCAGCAGATGTCAATCCCTGCTTTTCCAGTGCATCATATAACCCTAATACTTCACCAAGATCATGCTCACCGATAGTTTCCTTCAGTGCCGTATAATCTTTAAGAGTTGCTTTTGTTTCCTTCTCAGAAGTCTTTAAACCGTCCAGTATCTCAAGTAGAGATTCGTTACCTTCAAGCTTCTTAGCCTCTTTGATTGCATTTATTACTGACAAAATCGCCCTCCTATATTGAATTTACCTTATATATATACTATATTTAATCTATGTACCTACT
>Ga0307990_1004534_pt1 | contig 10210 bp, 7 predicted proteins | sample EllFjometagen129_FD_203168 | JGI IMG/M metagenome (GOLD analysis project Ga0307990, IMG submission 203168) | Marine microbial communities from Ellis Fjord, Antarctic Ocean - #129 | ecosystem: Environmental > Aquatic > Marine > Unclassified | place: Southern Ocean | collected 2014-10-08
TGGGCTAACTTGACAGTTGAAGTTGAAACAAGTGATTCAGACAGACCTGATTTCGTTAAGAATATTGCTGATAAAGTAAACGCAATTAGAGGATATGAATTACCAGTTTCTGCATTTGTAGGTATTGAAGATGGACAAATTCCAAATGGTACAACAGCATATGAAAAACGTGGTGTAGCTGAAGAAGTTTCTACATGGATTTCTGAAAACTGTATTCAATGTAATCAATGTGCTTATGCATGTCCACATGCTTGTATCCGTCCAATTTTAGCTACTGAAGAAGAAGTTGCTAACGCACCTGTTGAAGCAAATTGGATTGACGCTAGAGGAAAAGGATTAGAAGGATTAAAATATCGTATGCAAGTTTCAGTCTTAGACTGTACAGGATGCGGTGTATGTATTAATACTTGTCCTGCTAAAACAAAAGCTTTAGTTTACACACCATTAGTTGAAAATATTGAAAAGAAAGAACATGTTTTAGCTGATTATGCTTACAACGAAGTTAAAAACAAATCAAGCATAGCTGGTAATGCAAATTATAAAAATACAATGTTCGCAAAACCTTACTTTGAATTTTCTGGAGCATGTGCTGGTTGTGGAGAAACTCCATACATCAAATTTGTTACACAATTATTCGGACCAAGAATGGTTGTTGCTAATGCTACTGGATGTTCTTCAATTTATGGAGCATCATTCCCATCATCACCATATACTAAAGACGAAAACGGAAGAGGTCCTGCATGGGCTAACTCATTATTCGAAGATAACGCTGAGTACGGATATGGTATGAGAATTGCACAAAATACATTAAGAGATAGAATTCAAAACATAATCGTTACTAAAAACGACGAATTCAAAGGCGAATTAAAAACGCTATTAGCTGAATGGATTGAAAATCGTCAAGACGGAGAAAAAACACTTATATTAGCTGATAAGATTATTCCATTATTGAAAAAAGAAAAATCAGCTACAACTGACGAATTACTTGAACTTAAAGATTACTTAGTTAAACAATCTAACTGGATTATCGGTGGAGATGGATGGGCTTATGATATCGGTTATGGTGGATTAGACCATGTTATCGCAAATGAAGAAGATGTTAACATTCTTGTTTTAGATACAGAAGTGTACTCAAACACTGGTGGACAATCATCTAAAGCATCAAGAGCTGCATCAATTGCTAAATTTACCGCTTCTGGTAAACCAGGTAAGAAAAAAGATTTAGCTGCTTTAGCTATGAGTTATGAACATGTATACGTTGCTTCAGTATCTCACGGAGCTAACGCTACACAATTACTTAAAGCAATGAAGGAAGCTGAAGCTTATCCAGGACCATCAATCATCTTAGCTTACTCACCATGTATCGCTCATGGAATTAAAGGTGGTTTAGGAAATTCTCATCAAGAAGCTAAAATGGCTACTCAATGTGGTTATTGGCCAATCTTCAGATTTGACCCTCGCTTAATTAGCCAAGGTAAAAATCCGCTACAATTAGATTCACAAGAACCTAAATGGGAACTATACCATGCTTACTTACTAAACGAAAACCGTTACCAACAATTAGTAAAAGCAAATCCTGAAAGAGCTAAAAGATTACTACACAAAAATGTTGTTGACGCTAGAAAACGTTGGGCTTCATACAAACGTTTAGCAGCTATGGACTACTCAGAAGTAATTGAATAATAACAAAACTTTAAAGGTACTCAATTGAGTACCTTTTCTTTTTCTATCACAATTAATTCACTTATATTCGTTATAATAATTTGAAATAAGAAAATACCTTTAAAAAAGGTTTTAATTATAAGGGATTTTGTTATATAATAATATAGATACATTAATCAGATACATTAATTGAAGGAGTTTATAATATGCAAGTATTTACTAAGAAAATATTGATTGCTTTCCTAGCTATATTTCTAGGAGTATCAATAATTGGTTGTGGCGACGATGAAACAACTACTGAAGAAACACCAAATGAATCAGAAATACCTACATTATCAAATCCTGACAAAGTTTTTTTGTCTACTGATGATTATTCAGTAACATATGGGGAATTGTACGATGAAGTTAAAATTAATGATGGTCTAAATCAATTATTAAATCTTGTTGATACAGATTTAATCAGTGATTTCATTAGCGCAGTAACAGATACAGAAATTGAAAATAGAATTTTGGTATTAACTTATGGAACAGATGATCCAGAAGAAATAGCAGCTTTTACTGTTGATGAAACAGTAGCTTTAGAAAGAGCATATGCAGATAGTATGTACCTTTTAGGTTATACTACTGAAGTTCTGGAAGAAGATTATGTGCGATTAGTAGTAGCTAGAGAAAACTATTCCGTTAATCAAATGGTTGATGAAAGCAGTGTAGATGAACCGTGGTATGCTGGTCCTGAATCTGTTGCTGAGTATTTTTCTGTGAACTATCAATACGATATGAACACAATTAAAATTCGTTTTATGTCTGAATCAGATGCAAAAGCAGTTTTAAGAAATTTTGATCTTGTATCTAAAGATGGAGCATTAAAACTTTATACAGGTGAAATACCTTTAGAAGAAGTTCCAAGTAGTCAACTTGATGAAACGAACACAACTGATTTATCAGCTGCTGAAGTTTTAGAACAATTTATTGTTTTATACAACTATGTTTATGGAGATTATCGTGATGTAGTTGAAACGGATGCAACTTTAGAAACATTATTAGCTAACGAAGACTTAACAGCTGAGTATTCTTTATTAGCAGAGGCTAATGCATCACTTTCTACTTTTGTATATGATTCTTTAGGAACATACAAAGATTTTACAACTTCAGAAAATGATTTATTATATTATACTTATGAACCAGTAAAATATTACTCAAGCAGTGATACTTCTTATTATATGATTCTTAATTTAGAAAAAACTGAAAAACCAGATGTAACAGAATTTGAAGGTACAAAAGCGGATTTAGTTGCTTTAATTGGACAAGATATATACGATGAAGTAGAACAACAAATCATTGATTTAAATCTAAGTGCAACGTCATTTGTATCGAACCGTATGGCGGCCTTAAGAGGTGAACACGATTTTGATATTTATGATTACTATTTGGGTATGGATTATTCAATGACATATAGTGATTATGAAGTGAATGAAGATGGACACGCAACTTTAGTAGCTAAATATGATAGCGTAGAAATTTCTGCGGATGATTTATTTACGTTTGCGTTCAACATAAATGCACCATTATATACAGTATATGCAATACAATCTAAAGCAGTTTTTGCTGAACATTATGAAGATATATATTGTTCTGGCGCTGACGTTTGTGAATTAGATGTATTAGAAAATACATCAGAAAAAATGATAGAACATCAAGAAGCATTTCTATCTTTAGAAGAACAATTCAACAGCAGTTTCTATGCTGGATATTATACTTTTGATGAATATTTATATTTAGCATATGGTGTTCAAGACTATTACAGTATGATTTATGATTATTATGTAACTTCTACATTACAACCATTTGTCATTTATGATGAAATAACAAATAATAATTATGATATTATCAATTACTTAATGGAATTATCTCAACCTTATTATGATAATTATTTTAGCTTAGATGTTGAGCATGTTTTGATCTATTTAGATAGAGATGAAAATGGATCTCCTGATGATTACAATAAATTCTATAGTAGTTTAGAAGATACTACAGATTATGACATTAAATTGGGGGACTTTGAACAAGCGATTAGAACTTATTTAGATGACTCTGAAAATAGTATGACGTCATTAGTTTTAGATTTTAAAAAGGCTAAAAGAACGGATGTTACTTGGGGCGAATTTAAAGTTTATGGATTCTACTTATTAACTGAAAATATAGGTGAATTAACATATAATATTTCAGTCTCAACTTATGAAACACCATTTGTAGATACTCTTATTGATATGTATCTAGCATACAATACAGAAGCTAATGAAAATGCTGAATTCCTATTTGCTACAGCTTTAACCGAAACTAGTTATGGATTACATCTAATCAAAGCTGAAAAAGGTGTGGATTTTGAAAAACCTTCTGCATTATTTACTATGACTTATGATGATGACTTAGAACCGAACTATTTGGAAGGTGTTGTAAATACCACAGATGAATTAACTTTTGAACAATTAAAAATATGGGCGGATTATCGATTCACAGTAATTGCTACCGGTAACGGTGACTTGGAAGAGATTTATGGATTAACGCAACCAGCTATGCCGTCTTCATTACTAGACGCTATTGAAACATATTTCCAAGATATATATGATTCTTCATATGTAGTTGGTTATTTAAACAATATAATTATCAATCAATTAGCTGCCGCTGATTTTGATAATGAATATGCAGATTACACCAATTTTACAGAATTAAATTTCCAAGATAAATTAGATAGCATTAAAGATATATATATGTACCAAATCTTTGCTGAATTAGATCAAAGAGATTCAGAATAATATTCAAAGTGCGGATTTAATTCGCACTTTTTAGTAGGGAGATATTATGGATTTAAAACAAGAAGAAAAAATCATTAAATCAAACACGTTATTAACGATGTTTGTAAATGGCTTTCTAGCAGTAATGAAAATTACTGCTGGTATTTTTGGTAGGTCAAGTGTATTAATAACAGATGCTATTAATTCAATTGGCGATATATTAACTAATATAGTAGTATATATCTCGGCTATTTTCTCAAAAAAAGAAAAAGACAAAGGCCATCCTTATGGACATGAAAAATATGATAGTATTATATCAATATTTATAGGAATAGTTATAATAATTACAGCATTTGAAGTTGGAAAAAATGCTGTCATCAAATTATATGACTTCTTTGTATATGGCGTTCAAATACCAAATCCTGCTTGGTATGCATTAGTTGCTGCCGCTTTAACTATTGTTGTTAAAGAATTGCTGTTTAGAAGAACAATAAAAGATGCAAAAAAAGCCAAATCAAGTGCATTGACTGCTCAAGCGTGGGACCATCGTTCCGACACTATTGCTAGTTTTGGAGCTGGAATAGGTATTTTAGGAGCCATGTTTGGTCTTGGGTACTTAGATCCAATCGCTTCAATCATTATATCTTTATTTATCTTACGACTTGGTATAATGATTATATTAACTGGTGTAAACCAAGTGGTTGACAAATCTGCTGATCCAATAATCACAGAAAATATTAAAAAAGTTATAAAAAAATATAAAGAAGTAAAAAGTATAGATGAAATTAAAACCAGAATGTTTGGATTGAAGATATATGTTGATTTAGAAATAGGAATCGATGGAGATTTATCCTTAGTGAATTCTCATACAATTGCTGAAAAAATTCACGAGGATGTTGAAAAATCTATACCAGGGGTACTACACTGTATGATTCACGTGAACCCGTATTATCCTAAGGAATAGTCAGTATCGTATTGATTTTACCTTGAAGCAGTGCTATAATTATATACTTATATATAGCGCATATAAAGGAAAGAGGTGGTATTAATGACATTGTCAATATTTAGTAATTATTTGGGAAGTGGTCCAGATATATTAGAAATATTATTAAGAATGGCATTAACAGCTGTATTTGTTGGTATAATCGGAATTGAAAGACAACTAAGACAAAAGATAGCTGGAGTTACAACTCATCTTATGGTTGCTTTTGGCGCTTGTGGTATTGCAATTATGCAAGACGCGCTTTATTATGATGCAATCGAAACAGCTAAAGTATTAATTGATCAAGGCTATGACATTGCTATTCAAATCCAAAGACAAAGAGTAATTGCTCAAGTAGTTACTGGTGTAGGGTTCTTGGGTGCTGGTACAATTCTAAAGACTAGAAATGGTATTTATGGATTAACTACAGCTGCTACATTATGGTTAGGTTCAATGATAGGATTATGTTTTGGTATGGGTGCTTACGCGATAGGAGTTATCCTTTCAGTATTCTCAGTAATTTTCTTAACTTTATTTAGACAAATACTGGCTAAGACCGCTCTAAAGCATGTTGAAAGCCCTGATATTATTGGAAGTGAGCAAGTAGATGATTAAAGAGACGGGCCGTCTCTTTTTTTTTTGAAAAAGTATTCAGTCATATATTTTGCAAAAAAAAACAAAATACGTTACAATATATATGGAATTTTGGAGGATTAATTATATGGTATTAGAAATTAAAGATTTGTTTGTCTCAGTTGAAAACAATATGATTCTACAAGGAGTAAACTTAACAGTTAAAGGCGGGGAAACTCATGCAATTATGGGACCTAACGGAACTGGTAAATCTACACTTGCAGCTATTTGTATGGGACACCCTAAATATAAAATAGAATCAGGAGATATTTTACTTGATGGTGTAAGTATAAAAGATAAATCTGTAGACGAAAGAAGTCGTTCAGGTATATTTTTAGCTATGCAAAATCCAACTGAAGTACCTGGTGTTACAAATTTTGATTTTGTTAAAGCAGCTATCCAAACCAGAATGGGTGAGGGAGAACATTTAAGAGTAGGGAAATTTATTCTTAAATTTGAGGACGCTTCAAAAGATCTTAAGATGGGAAAAGGATTAGCACATAGATTCTTAAATCAAGGTTTTTCAGGTGGCGAAAAGAAACGTAATGAAGTTTTACAGATGAAACTCTTAAAACCTAAAGTGGCTTTCTTAGACGAAATAGATTCTGGGTTAGATGTTGATGCTCTAAGAATTGTGGGTGAAAACGTAACTAATCTTAAATCAGAAAATCTTGGTTTAGTATTAATTACTCACTACCAACGTTTGTTAGATTATATAATCCCAGATTTCGTACATGTTATGATAAATGGTAAAATCGTAAAAACTGGTGGAAGAGATTTAATATCTAAAATTGATTCACAAGGATATGACTGGGTTAAAACAGAACTTGGTATTACTGATTTTGATCAAACAAAAGCACCTGTTTCTTTAGGAACTTGTCTAACTAAATCTCTTAAATAAAGGAGAAATATGAAAACACCAACTTATTTGAATGATAAATCGCAAGTTATAATTCTAAAACAAAATCAAGTTACCAACAAATCAAGTTTTGAAGTTGATAATTTAACTATTAAATTTACTGGAAAAGAATCGGTATATATATATATTGAAGATTTTGAAAATAAAGACATAACTTTTGATTTCTTAGAAAATTCAAACATAAAATTATATATTATTTTAAGATCATCTAAAAATGTTGACTACAGTTTTCTAATGAATGTAGAAAAATCAGCCAAAATAGATGTTTTTACAGGTCTCAGAAATAAAGGTAGCGTTGAAGTATATCTAAAAAGAGTGATTAATATTTCAAAAGAAGCATCTCTGATTTTAAATAACGCTTTGGTAAATATGGGACACACAACTATTAATGACATTGTTAACTTAAATGAAGAATACGCTAATGTTGAAATAAATCAATTAAACATAGGGTCGTATAACGATATTAGTAATGTAACTCAAGATGTATTCCATAATGCAAAATACACGAAATCAAATATCGAAAACTCATTAATAAGCAACTCAAATGCAAAACTTAAATATTCAGTATCAGGAAGAATATTTAAAGGCAACGAATTTTCGAGTTGTTCACAAATCAATAGAGGTATTATTCTAAAAGAAAATGGTGAAATTGAAGTAGAACCTAAATTGTATATTGATGAATATAATGTTGAGGCTAGTCACGGAGCGGCTATAGGCCAAATTGATGATGAGCAATTATACTATCTATTAAGTAGAGGGTTAACAGAATTGCAAGCAAGAAGCTTAATTATATCAGGATATACTTTACCATTTATTAATAGTATTCAAGATGAAGACATTCAACAATTAGTTGAAAGACAAATTCATAAAAAGATAACCGAGGTTGATGCTGTATGATGAACAATCCATATATCAAGGATTTTCCACAATTAAATAATGGAAGTGTTTATTTAGACACTGCCGCAACTAGTTTAAAACCAAATTGTGTAATAGAGGCTGTAAATCACTATTACAAAGATTTAAGTTCTAATATTCATAGAGGTATGTATGATGCTGCGGTAGAAACTACTATGCTCTATGAAAATACTAGAGAGACAATAGCCAAGTTTTTGAATGCGTCACCTGAAGAAATAATTTATTCAAGAGGGACAACGTCAAGTTTGAATTTAGTGGCCTATTCTTATGGCTTAGAAAACTTAGGTCAAGGCGATGAAATAATTGTAAGTGAATTAGAACATCACTCTAGTTTTTTACCATGGCAATTTATTGCCAAAAAAACCGGTGCTATAATTAAATTTGTAGAACTTAATAAAGAAGGAAGAATAACAGTAGAAGCGTTTAAAGAAGTTCTTTCAGATAAGACAAAAGTGGTTGCTCTAACCTATGTATCTAATGTAATGGGATATATAACGCCTATGAAAGAAATAATAAGCTTAGCGCATCAAAATAACGCCGTGTGTGTTGTTGATGCGGCACAAGCGATACAACATATCAAAATAGATGTAAAGGATTTAGATTGCGATTTCTTAGCTTTCTCAGGGCATAAGATGTTAGGCCCAACGGGAATTGGCATTCTTTACGGTAAACAAAAATTATTAGAAAGCATGGAGCCGTTAGAGTACGGTGGCGACATGAATGATGATGTAAATAAAGATGTATCATCTTGGAAAACAGGCCCACAGAAATTTGAAGCTGGAACGATGCCTATCTCTTCTGTAATTGGCTTACAAAAAGCTGTAGAATATATAGAAAACATTGGTTTAGAGTATATCAGTGAGTATATTGATAAACTCCATCGATACGCAATAGCGTCACTTAAGCAAATCGAAGGAGTAAAAATATATAATCCAACATCAGAGACAGGAATAATAACATTTAATATTGAGAGTGTACCAAGTCATGATGCTATATCTTTCTTAGCTGAAAAGAAAGTAGCTATTAGAGCGGGTCAACACTGTGCAAAATTAATCTGTGATTGGTTGGGCGTATATTCATGTTTACGAGCTTCGTTTTATATATATAATTCTTATAAAGATGTTGATATCTTAGTAGCAACAATTAAAGAAGCAGTAGCATATTTTAAAAAATTAGGATTTTAGGAAGTGAATTTATGTCAGGATTAGACAACTTGTATCGAGAAGTAATTATGGATCACTACAAAAGCCCTCGTAATAAAGGCTTAGTAGAAGATTCTGAATATAAATTATTCCGTATCAAAAACCCTTCTTGTGGTGATGATATCACTATTCAAACAAAGGTTGAAAACGGGCTAATAAAAGACTGCCGTCAAATGGGACATGGTTGTTCTATATCTATGGCTTCAGCTTCTGTTTTAACAGAAATTATGATTGGAAAAACTATTGAGGAAGCAAAAAATTTAGCTAATAACTATTTGAATATGGTAGCTAATAAAGAGTATGATGTTGATTTAGATTTAGAGGAAGCTGCTGTATTTAGTGGCGTTAAACAATTTCCTGCTAGAATTAAATGTGCATCAATTGCATGGGTAGCTTTCAAAGATACTATAAAGGGTGATACCGATGAGTGACAATAAGAAAAATCTAGATTTTAATCGAGATTATAAATATGGGTTTAGAACTGAAACTAAATCAGTAAAGAAAACAAAAAGAGGCTTGAGTGAGTCTGTAGTTCGTGAGATATCAGAAATTAAAGGCGAACCAGAATGGATGTTAAACGTTCGTTTAGATGCATTAAAGGCATTTTACGAAATAGAAAATCCTACTTGGGGACCAGATCTTTCTAAAATTGATTTTGATGATATAATTTACTATATCAAACCATCACAACGCGTAGAAAAAGATTGGGATAATGTTCCTGAAGAAATCAAGGATACATTTGCTAAGTTAGGGATACCTGAAGCGGAACAAAAATACCTTTCAGGTGTAACAACTCAATTTGAATCAGAAGCTGTATATCATAGTACAATTCAAGAACTAACGGATCAAGGCGTTATCTTCTTAGATACAGATTCAGCTTTAAAAGAATATCCAGAATTATTTAAAAAACATTTCACAAAAATTGTCGGGTACCGTGACAATAAATATGCCGCTTTAAACACGGCTGTATGGAGTGGAGGATCATTTATCTATGTTCCTAAGAATGTTAAAATAGAAAAACCACTTCAATCATACTTTAGAATTAATTCTGAAAAAATGGGTCAATTTGAAAGAACTATGATTATCGTAGATGATTATGCTTCTT
>Ga0307990_1004535_pt1 | contig 10209 bp, 10 predicted proteins | sample EllFjometagen129_FD_203168 | JGI IMG/M metagenome (GOLD analysis project Ga0307990, IMG submission 203168) | Marine microbial communities from Ellis Fjord, Antarctic Ocean - #129 | ecosystem: Environmental > Aquatic > Marine > Unclassified | place: Southern Ocean | collected 2014-10-08
AGGTGTGGAAACACATCGCCCATCCTCCCTGCTGGATAGGGGGTTAACTCAGATGCAATAACATCCTCGTCCTTAATCTCACCTCCAAAAGAAATGAAATTGCTATCCACAAGTTTACGTTTAGCCAGTTCAATATCCTTTGGGGAGTATTCATGAACAAACATTTTTGGCTTTCCCTCTTTCGGATCATTTAGAAATCTTGGCTGTGTAAATCTAAAAAACCCATCATTGAGAAATGATATTCTGACTTTTCCAGTTTGCTTATCGCTGCCAGAATATTTGTAATACATTGAAATTCCTTTAGGCTTATAACGAAAAGTTCACCGGCCCACTCGGCGAAGCCGTAGTGGGTCGGGTGAAACGACAGGTTAAGCTAAAAATGTGCTAATTTTATGAGATTTATATTCAATTGGAAAGACCTCAAGCAATTTTTCTTTTTGCTCAAAAGGACATACAAATCCTAATACATCTTTTGTATTAAACTTCACAACGTTGATTACATTTGCCCAACCTTTTGGTGGAGAGACATTTTCTATTATTCCTTTTTTTGTCTCTTTGTAGCCATATAAAGGGTCTTTTTGAACAAGTCTCCATTCATGTTGATATGAATTACAAATGGGTTCCAGAAACTCATATAGCTGCAATAAGTTATACCATAATTTAGCACCATATATGCTTGCAGCCATTTGCTTATTAGTAAATGGCATATCAGAATCATTATTGTCTCTTTGCTTGATCCTGGTTTTCAGATCACGATAACCAATTTTAAATAGCTCGGACAAAGCCTCATGAACAGGACCGTTTTCATCTATGTAAATCACCTTTTGTAAATTATTCCGATTCACCCACTCTTCAGTCATGACGATCCCAAACTGACCAAAGTCTCTTCTATGCCTTTCTGCATTCTCTGATTCTAACTCAGTAAATGAAATCATTCCAAATTCTTGAGGTTCACGTTGTGAGAAATCATGACCATCGATTAAAGTCTGTATAAGATTACGCTTATTGGGAACCCAAGCAAACCCATGTTTTAAAATATTTTCTACTGTCGCAGGGTTTTGAGTAAAATGAGTAATGCTCATATTTTATGCCTTTGAGCTTAACGTTAAGATCATGGGCAGCGAATCGCGAAGCGATTAGCTGTCCTTTGCATTGCCAGGTTATGTTATTTTCTGAAGTTTGAATGCAACCGAATACGGTCGATTCTTACAGTTTGTAAGGTGCATTTTGTTTTTGGCTAGGTGACCGTTTTTCTCTGTCAACCTTGGTTCTTCAAAGTCTACTACATTGAATCCAGCAACCTTGAACGCCTTCCAGTAATCTGAAAGAGGTCGGTGGAACCATATAAACTCCGATTTGAAATGTGCCCATGGTGGATCAATACGCTTTTCTTGATCGAAATACGAAGAGTTCCAGTGATAGTCAATACCATCTTCCTCACTGGTTACAGTGGTAGATCCTTGTGGAAAGCAAGGATGGGAGAAAATGATGATGGCTATACCTTTATCCTGTAACACACGATAGAAAGCATTCATGGTTCCATCAAGATCAGGTGTGTCCATGAGCACATAGTTAGCAATTATCACATCAACTGAAGAATCTTTCACTGTTGTTAGGTTTGAACATGAATCTACACGGAAATCGATGAAGGGCGTTTTGGATCTGGCAATTTGGATCATTTTATTTGAAAAATCTATACCCACAACACTTGCACCTTGCTCATACAGTTTGCGAGATAAGTAACCTGTGCCACATCCTACATCAAGCACATTCAGCTTTGACACGTCGCCTGCAAAGTCCCAAAGTACTGGGTTGGAGTTGAGAATGCGATTGTAGTCTCCTTCGTCTCCGACTTGAATTTCCCAATCATCTGCCACACTGTTCCAGAATACTTGCGTTTCGTTTTTACTCATTAATACCTCTCTGACCTAACGCAAAGCTCATGAGCGGCCTGTGAGGGACATCTCATGGAGCAATTTGTTAGCAGAATGCGTTTGTTTTCTTTTTCCTGATGCTCCACGAGGACACGAACCTGCTCCCGTAGATAATCAATTGCCTTATACAGCTCTTTATCGATAAAATAAGACAGGCTGGTGATCAGTGTAAGCCTTAGTTTCTGTTTCATAGTGCACAGATCATAGTAACACACGAGATCTTAAGCAAACACGTTCATCCAAACAGACTGTAACTCTCTATTCATTAAATAGTTATCCTCAGGTATTATTTACACCCTACGCCATTTCTGTTTTCTAATCTACGTTGCCAAGCAAGAATGGTCTTGGATTCAACGATAGTCACCGCTTGTTCCATCAAATCTTTATCCATCCCCATCGCAGCATCAATAAATGTTCGCGACTCATCATTGTTGAAGCTGATACGCGTTGTTATCTTGGATTTGAGAATCTTGTTTTCTAGCCTGAGGTGTTCGTTTTGAAGGGTAAGTTCACGGCACAACAGCCGCGTGATCGTTGCAATGATGGGTACACTTAACCATTTGCTGGCAGCTCTCTGATCGGCATTATTGTCCATACCACTAATCAATCATAACTCATTGCAAAATCGTCCTTTAAATGGTATCGTCTAATCATAATTCCAGGCAGCTATATATTTTTGGACCGGACGGGAGTTATGTGGGAATAATAGACACTATTCGGAGGATTTTCGCTTTGCACGTGGCTTTGGTCCAGAGACGCTTTTCCAGAATTCGCGAATATCCTCGGACCAGGAGTCCGGCTCCAAATAAGACCCGCGATCACGGGCCCATGCCATCTTGAAGAAGCAGCCAAATCCGCCACCGTCATATACCGCGTGGAGTGCATCGCAAGCCGCAGTTTTTGGTCCTCCACCTTCGGTTCCAGTGACAGGATTCGCCCAGGGCGACTTAGAGTCAGCATAAGGATAACCGTACTTGTGATAAAGCTTGCCGACAGGTTTTCGATACTTCCTCCACGCCTCCTCGATTGTTGTTCGGATCCCCAGTTTTCCCTCAGGCACGTTGACTTCCGGACGGTCATACTTGCCTCCGTGGTAACAATACACGTCGATGAGATCCACAGCGGGATCTGAGGCGAAGATGTCCAGCACTTCCGACCTGCCCGACATACATAGCAGCAACTCGTGACCTGTTTCAAGTTCCCACTTTTCGAAAAAGCGGAGCCATTTGCCGATATATACCGTCGGTGCTCTGTTCACCTCACCGAATGGAGACAGGATAAAATGGTCTTCTCTCAGCGTCTCCATAAGCTTTGACACATATGCTCTCTGGTACTTGAGCGAGAGCAAGTTCTCAAAGAACTCGGGAATTGCGTCTCGCGTCGGTAGCCCTAGACTGTTGATGTTGTTTTCTGGATGAAAAGGATGCCCACGCCAATGCAGAGGATGATCCAGCGCATGCTCGCTGAAGATGCCAACGACGGGCACGAGGCCCCGTCTGTTGAAGAGAGCGATGTGTAATTTCAGTCGATCAAAGTACTTTTGATCAAACTGGTTCAGGTCGAACAGAGGCCCACCGAAGGTAGTTTGGCCTCCTCCAGTCCGACTCCAAGGATACTGGTGTGGACGAAAATAACTCTCCCGCCCATGGCGCACATTGATCACGTTGTTCCAGGCGCCCCAGTAGATAACCCCGAAATCACCCTTAATCAGGTTCATTCCAAAGGGCGTTATCATCACGTCGAGCACTTTCTTGATATCTTCGAGCGTGCGACCGTTCGTGAACTCATGACTCATTTGGCCAACGAGGAAGGTGGGTCGGCTATTAATCATTACGTATCGCTTTCCCACGCCGAGTGATGTCACAGGAGAGCCGGCAGGGAGATGGGCAACTAGAAACGGCAAGCCAAGGAACACTATTGCATGCAACATAGACAAAGGCCACTCATAAATTCGAACTTGTTTAGTTTCAAGGTCATATGTAAACTCCCTGAATATCGGTTATCAATGAATTTTATGGGAATTTTTGGGAGCAAGCAACATAAAAAATCTCGCCAAGATCGTCTTTGGATGAAAGGAGTTCATCAACAACAATAGCTCAGGCAAATGGTCTTCGATAACGTTGCTAAGGATCTGATACTTCTGCAGATTTGATCAATGCCATGATCGCCAAGCGGACATGCTCAGGTAGACTTGACCACCGGCTAATGATCTCGATCAATTGAGAATCAGAATGGGGCCTTGGTTCATGAGATCCAGATGTCACTTGGTGCACCAAATGCGCACCCAACCACTCCTGAGAGCCATTCTAGCGATATTTGAGCGTTCAAACCAATCAAACTACTCAGTGATACCCTTTCACCTGCGTTCGTCCATTCTAGCCCCGTAAACTGCCCGTGAGAGCGAGGTTTGAGCACGCAACGTTTGACGTCTGGATCAATTATGATCACCTTGAGTAGGGTAAGGTCTTGTTGGTAATGAGATATTTTCTGTTGAAACACCTGGTGGAGCTGTATCCTGCTGTGTCAATTCTGATGGTAGAGCTGTGACAGTTGAAATGGGCGAAGTAAGTTTCGACAGTAGGAAGATTGCAGTTCAGGGACCGCCACGAGAAGTATTGAACGAGGAAATTGAAATTAAAGGTAAGGTACTGACTTTTTGTGCAGCTACAGTTGGAAATCCTCACTGTGTTATTCTTACAGATCAGCCGACCTCTGATATTGCACGATGCCTTGGACCACTTATTGAGATTGACTCACGTTTTCCAAATCGAATTAATGTACAGTTTATGAAAGTTCTTGATCGTAGAAATATTCAGATTGAGATTTGGGAGCGTGGAGCTGGCTATACTTTAGCATCTGGTAGTAGCAGCACGGCCGCTGCTGCTGTTGCTTACAAGCTTAAGTTCTGTGATCAGGATATCCAAGTACATATGCCCGGTGGAGAAATTAGTATTCAGTTTAATAACGGATTCTTTGCCACGATGACGGGGCCTGTAACGAAGGTATGTGATGGTACAATGGCAAAAGAAATGTTTAATGAAGATTTATAGCATCTTGATCCAAGTCACGCCGCTGCGCGTCGGCCATGATCATATCGTTAAATGAGATGGGAGATAATTATGAGACAGTTCGTATGCGAGATCGTAGTATGTTTGTTTTTGTCTGGATTAGTTTCGGCGCGACAGTTACCACCATCGAGTGACGCCCGGACGATTACTGTAACGGGTGATGCCGTAGTCCAAGTCATACCTGACAAAGCAGTAATCCTCTTGGGAATTGAAACTTGGAATAAAGAGATTCAGTTGGCAAAACAGCAGAACAATAACATCCTTCGCCAAGCAAGAGAGGTAATCAAAAAGGCGAGAGTAAAAGAAAAGGATGCAAAAACTGACCACCTGTCAATTGAGCCAAGGTATAAGAGTGAATCCAGGAGGGAAAATTTCATAGGGTACTTTGTACGAAACTCAATATCTATTATATTAAATGACACAAGCAACATCAAGCAGTTAATTACAGGTGTTCTTACTGCAGGAGTCACGCATATTCATGGCATAGATTTTCAGACTACAGAGTTCAAAAAACACCGACAAGAAGCACGGAAACATAAGCCCAGGATGTCGTGACCAATCGCATGGCTGTTTTTATCAATTAAGTCCATTTAATATTTCTTATTTTTCAGGTGGAAGCCTTAGTACGGCCGTAACTGCACAGTGGTCAGAAGGGAACTTCTGCACACCTGAAGGATGCTGTGTAATGATTTCAGCTTCGAGAGCTTTCATTTCGCGACCCTTATAATAGATATAATCGATTCTGCCCCCAACGTTTCCATCTGTATCAATGGTTGTACCGCCTCTGTACTTGATAGGGTCCGGGTAAACTTCGCGATAGGCCTCTGTGAAACCTATCATGCCATTGAAGCTGTGAACCCCTCCCCATTGTAGCTTCCTAAATTGCACGTGCCTATCATGGTGTTTAATGCGCTAGTAACACTTTTTAAGTTCCAAATGAAGTAGGTAGCTACTTTTCTACAATCATAATACAAACACACTTCTTTCGTTTTGCGCTTTACAGTAAACGCAAGCTGGTGCCATTTACCATCATTGATCGGTTGACGCTGGGCTGTGGGTTCGTAGTCAAATCGATATTTGTCGCCGTCGCTCATGATCCAGGACCAACTGCCAGAAGGTTGAGAAGCGATCCCCCAACCCGGGCCGGTAACTTCTTTGGAGCCTCTTAGTTCTTTATCTTCGTTGCGAGCTTTCGCCCAATCCAAATTAGTGACAATTGCGTTACCAAGTTCGGCACCGGGCAAAGTCTTGACCCATACAAGCACAGAGAAGTCTTTCTCCGCGCCAAAATCGAGTTTTTCCGATCTGCCAAGATCAAGACCGTATCTATGCCTGACTCGACGAGTCAAATCCAGCGCCTTACCGGAAACACCATCAATAAAAGAAGATGGTCTTCTGACATCAGCTTTTATTGATGCTGTAGAACTACTCACATCGCCATCAAATTTAAATCCCACAATGGGCAGCTTAGCAGGTGTGTCTGATTCGAATTTGAACCTCGTTACGACGCCCAAATGGTCCGATGGATAGCCTGGAGTCCGTTGTCCGCTTCCTTTGAACTCTCTTACTATAGGGTCTGTTTTAATTGCGTTTAACTTTGTGCCCTTATAATAAATGTAATCGATGCGATCCTTGCCGCTACTGCCTATCGAACTGCCGGGGTACTTTTCCACATCCGGGTGTAACTGTCGGAAAGAATCGACAAATCCGGCATCAGCCATAAGCTTGCTATGGCCCGATTTGCCGATTCCATCATCCAAATGTGAAGCGGAATTATAGTCACCTCCATGTATGACGGGTACAGTATCGGCATTCTCATTAATGCTAGACCAGGCTTTCAGAACTACATCCAAATCCTGAGGTTTGGCTCTGTATATGATTTCTTAACCTCTTCGGATGTTATAACGCAGTCCCAGATCTGTAATTCATCGATCACACCTGAGAAAGTTTTGTCTCCGGGTGAGACATTATTGTCTCCGCCAATACGCAAAGGCAAGTCACTTCGGAAGTCCGATCCATCTAAATCACCAAGGCTGAGTATCACTCGGTTGATGCCGTCATAAAACAACCTTGCTTCTTTTTTGACGGCGTTGTAACTAAAGACAAGGTTGTGCCACTTATTGTGATTGACAGCTTGATCAGCAGCTATCGGCTCATAATTGTAATGGAGTCTTCCGTTTCCAATGTTCCATCCCCAAGCTCCGTTTTGACTGTAGAGGGTAAAACCGTTACTGATTCTTCGCCGGCCATATATCCCCATTGGCTTTGTTGAGAAATCCGCATTCGACAGAATGACCGCCGGCTCCAAAGTGTTGCTCTTGGACTTGACCCATACGGAAACGGAAAAGTCTTCGCTGCCAGAAAACTGCTCCAGTCCAATATCCGGTAGTTTTGGAATGTCATGGCGGTTTTTCAGGTCCAAACCATTGCCCTTTATGCCTTCGGCATGGGCATCCGTATGAGACGACGCAGCATCCTCATCAAAGTTTATGGATAATAGCAAAGTGTCCTTTAAATCATGTTCCTGCCCATTGACATTGGGGGAATGAGAGATGGTAAATATTACTAGGACACAGATGCATAACATACGAATGTGAACACCAGTTTCGGAATCTGCGTTCATTTTCATTACTCCAATTATTCAAAACGAATTCTCTATTATTTTTTCTTATACACGCGTACCCAGTCGATTTCCATTCCTACAGGATAGTGTTCGGGATTGCTTGGGCCTGAGCCGTTGACCCAGCCGCCACCAATCTGCATGGAGAGGATAAAGTAGTAGGGAGTATCAAACGGCCATTGACCTTCACTCAGTTCCGGCATGTGGGGATAGGTGAGTGTCGGCTTGCCATTGACAGTGAAGATAATTTTGTCTGCATCCCATTCAATGCCGTACGTGTTCCAGCCATCACGATTAATCTCGGGGAAGCAGTATCTTTGCGGCGGCGTGCTCTTATCTTTGTTGGTGTAATCAGAATGGACTGTCTGGTAGACCTTATCATCGAAGTTCAGGTGCTCCATGATATCGATTTCACCATAGCCTTCTTTTGGTCTGGTTTCCGGCATCATCCACAGGGCCGGCCAGGCACCTTGGGCGCTTTTGCAGCGTGCTCTAATCTGAACTTTGCCATATTGAAAGGAATACTTCTTCCGGCTGGTTAGGCCAGCCGTGAGGAATGGTACCGAGTCTTTCTCTTCATTGTCATTTTCGATTCCACGCAGGTGTATTACACCGTCATTGATGACCAACAGGCGAGAATCAGCAGTCATGGTATCATTCCAGTTGGATCCTCCCCGTCTGCAGCGTGTCCATTTGGCCTCATCCAGTTTACTTTCGATAAATTCATCCTGCCAAACCAGTTCCCATTTCGCTTGATCAGGGGGCGTTGACTCGGCGATTTCTGCCTTTTGGACCTTTGTTTCACCAGTCCATTCCAGGACGACTAGTACCGGCTTATGATCGGAAACGACTTTTTCGTCGACGATAGTGACCTCAACGACATTCCAGGGGTCTACCGGCCGCGTTAGGATAAAATCGATCCGCGACTCGGGGGCCACTACATCCACCCAACGCTTCTTAAGTAGGACATTCATGGGATCACTGCCTTCGCGAGCATTCAAGTCACCAGCCAGGATGTGGGGCACCTTGCCCTCGGCTGGGAGTACCAGGTTGATTTGCTTGGCCTGCTCAGTACGGGTTGCCTCCTGCTGATGACAGAGGTGGGTACCAACAAATACCAGGGTAGGAATACCGTTATCCGGCGTAACGCGAATAGCCAGAGCCGTACGCGGCTCCAGGCCGGGGCTAAAGGGCAGCGGATGCGCCTCGACCTTTTCAATGGGAAAGCGGGAAAGAACCGCCTCGCCATACTGCCCTCCCAGATATGGCATGGCTTGACCAAACGCAGAATTCATCTTCGTTAGTTTACCAAGTATGGCTGCCTGATCAACACCACTACTGCGCTGGGTTTTACAATCCACCTCTTGCAAGGCCACCACATCCGGCTTCAAATTCGTAATTACCTTACTCAGACGCTCGTAATCAAACTTGCCGTCCATGGCCCTGCCATGATGGATATTGTAGGTTAATATGCGTAAACGGGGTTTTGTATCAGCCGCCTGGGACGGGACACCTGCTTGAGCGAGTCCAACCAGCACACAGCAGACTCCCACAACCAATTGCCATACACCTTTTTTTCTCACTAATGGGGCTTTCATTGACCATCTCCTAACCACATAAACTACTTCGGTCCTTGGAACCAACGTAATTCCAAGGGAATCATGCTCAACTGGGTGCACTGAATTTCGCTGCGCCCTTACAGATACCCTCTTTTTTGCAACGCATCCGGCTTTTAACAAACATAAGAAAAACACCACAAGACTCAATTATCGTCAATCCCATTGGGTATGACAGAAGAGACACTCACTAGAAAGATCGTCACCAGCAACTTCATAACTATACTCCAAATTAGTTTGCCTTACACCAAGGTTACGAGACATTGGCTCAGGTTCACCCCGCCGATTGCAACTTCTAATGAAGGTCAGTAAAATCGGCAACCACTGGGTAATGATCCGAGTAATCTTTGAATTTCGGTTGAACCAACCAAGATGCTTTTTGTACCGTCTTTGCTAAATCCTGACTGGCAAGAATATAATCAATGCGCATCCGCCGACCCGCTTGTGAATCTTCTTTGAAGGGTACATAGACATCTAACAAACCGCATGATCATACCCTTCACATTTTCGTACTATTAGGTATTCTTTTCAACCATAGCAGTGATTATACGCCCGAGGAAAAGCAAAACAAGGAGAAAAGAGCTCCAGAACCGCCATGGTTGCTGCAATCTACACCAAGAACGACACCAAGCAATACATTATTGCCAGTCATGGGCCAATAACCTCATTATGGTGCCATTCCAGGACATCGTCGTCGGAGACCATGGTCTCTTCCCAGCCCCAAACGTGGGCACCGACTCCGCCAGGTCCACCCAGGCTTCCAAGGTTGAAGTGACTGCCGCTAACGCCCGTGTCTAGCGTTCCTGTCGTGAAACCAAAGATGAGACTCCAATCAGGAATAGAAGTGTTGGCTGCCTTGGCCCAACATGCGATGGTCCTTGGCATAGTGCCACTGATACCCACGGCTCCAATTTCTACATACTGATCGTCACCACCGGGCAGGCTCAAGACCTGACCTCTGACAGGATCAT
>Ga0307990_1004536_pt1 | contig 10205 bp, 9 predicted proteins | sample EllFjometagen129_FD_203168 | JGI IMG/M metagenome (GOLD analysis project Ga0307990, IMG submission 203168) | Marine microbial communities from Ellis Fjord, Antarctic Ocean - #129 | ecosystem: Environmental > Aquatic > Marine > Unclassified | place: Southern Ocean | collected 2014-10-08
CACAAAGAAGATACTTATCCAGCCGGACCGTTACCGGCTGGATAAAAAGTATTTCTTAGCGTCCTTCGCGTCTTCGCGGTTCAATTTACTGTGAAAATACCTCATAAAGTCATCCAAAAAAATTTTAGGCCGTTTATAGATCCTGTCCTTTTTATTGTAACAATTCGAACAACACCATAACTGAACAACGTCGCATGGGCGAGAGATTAAGCCATCCCCGACGGGAACACAATTTCCTATCCATATTCTTCTCTTAAAGCAAAATCCGTACCAAGACCTAAAAGATTGAGGAACTATTAAATAATAATATATTTGCTAAGTATTTCATATAGCTATAAGCACCATTTTGGAGCGAACGCCGCCCTCTTACTAAGGACAGCCATCCCCGAAGAAAATAAATGTCCATGAAAAAATAGGCATCCTTCATTCTGTAATTTACACTTTTTCAACATAGACGGATGCCAGCCATTAGCTGTTAGCCATTAGCTATTAGGTAAAAACTTTCTATAAAAACGGACTGTTAAGCTAAAACCTAACGGCTAATAGCTAATCGCACAAGTCATATTTTGTGAGGTATATTACCACTGAAAGTGTAAACTATTTTTATGCCTATATGAAGGATGCCAAAAAATATAAAGTAATTACATAGTGCCTGAACGGAAACCCTAAATTTTGTTTTCTCAATTTAGGTCGTGGACAATTAACATATTAAGGTTATTGCCTTTTTTAAATTCAAAACCCAAAACTTAGAACTCAAAATTGTGTCTGAACGGCCTTTTCGTTCAGACACTACACACAATGTGTAATTTATTTCTCTCGCGCTGTCTGGAATTATGGCTGGTGTCCCCTAACTTCGTGTTGTAACCGTTTACGGGTTCAGGATTCAAGTGCGTCCCTTAATGAAGGTTACAAAAGAAAAAGGCCGATGACAGAAACCATCGGCCTTAAATTCAAAGCACTGCCTCAGTATTGAGGAAAGCACGAAATAAAACAACATTCAGGCTTTCGTGTCCTCGTATTTTCGTATTTTCGTGATCAATTATTCTATCTTCAAACCTGTTTGGTTCCGGCTTGTCCTGATTAGGTCATGGACAATTAACATATTAAGGTTACTTCCTTTTTTAAATTCAAAACTCAAAACTTAGAATTCAAAATTGTGTCTGAACGGCCTTTTCGTTCAGACACTACATACCTCCTCTAACGAAGCTCCATCACTTCGATTTCCGCCGCGGAAGTCCAGGCATTACCTGCTACTTCGGACAGGGCCACCAGACGTACATATCGTGCATGTCTTGCGTCAAAGGCGACTTCTTGTTTGTTGCGAGTGCATGGGAATTCTCCCGTTGCTACCGGATTGCCCCAGTTGTGATCATCTGTGCTTACATAGAATTCATACGCAGCGATGCCACCATTGTAACCCCCGTCCTGACGGGGCAAGTAACTGAATCCACATACCTGCCGATCATAACCTAAATCTATCACAATCTCATGAGGATGAACCGGATCAGCGTAATACCACTCCGTATGCCAGATGCTTAATGTATCCCCATCAATGGCATTCTCACCTCGACCGTCCCCACTATGTATCTCCTCACTATCCACTCGTACAAGACTCATCTCCCAGTATGGAATTCCAGTAACTTCAACCTGCTCCATCACTTCGATTTCCGCCGCGGAGGTCCAGGCATAACCTGCTACTTCGGACTGGGCCACCAGACGTACATATCGTGCATGTCTTGCGTCAAAGGCAACTTCTTGTTTGTCGTGAGTGCGTGGAAAAACTCCCGTTGCCACCGGATTGCCCCAGTTCTGATCATCTGTGCTTACATAAAATTCATATGCAGCAATGCCACCATTGTACGATCCGTCCTGACGGGGCAAGTAACTGAATCCAGATACCTGCCGGTCATAACCCAAATCTATCACTATCTCATGGGGATGAACCGTATCAGCATAATACCACTCCGTATGCCAGATGCTTGATGGATCCCCATCAATGGCATTCTCACCTCGACCGTCCTCACCATGTATCTCCTCACTGTCCACTCGTACAAGACTCATCTCAAAAGGAGGTATGGGAAAAACGTCAGCTCCAGGGTCAGAAGATCCATCAAACACAACCTCATTAGAGTAATCGCTGAACTGATCTACCCAATTATATGCTCGTACTGCAATATAATAGGTTGTTTGATCATCCAAGGAAAAAAGTTCGCACTCCGTGACATCACCACAATCCTCTTCATACTCGTACTGTCGTGGCTGAGTACCGTAGTAAACGACATATCCAGCAACATCCGAACTCGGACTCCGATCCCAGGTCACAACGGCAGTGGCTGCCGAACTCTCTGGAACAGCCCCACAATACAGGCCGATCACAATGAATGTGAGACAATAAACGAATCTTCCTCTCCAATTACGCCAATTAAAAAATCTTCTTAACATCACACCTCCTTGCCTAAAGAATCCCACCTGTGCGGTTAGATATTGGATTGTGCAACACACGAAAAAGAAAAGAATTATCACGAAAGCACGAAATACCGAAAACACGAAAAGAATCTCAACAACTTGATAATATAGGAATTCCCATTTTGGACACGGATTAGGGCAGTGTAATCAGTGAAATCCGTGTCATAGTTTTTTTAAATTCGCCCGAAGGCGGCTAAGTGCATTTCTATGTCTTGTTTCGTGTTTTCGTACCTTCGTGTTTTCGTGATTGATTTTGAACAGTTTCTTAACCGCACAGGTTGAAAAAATTCCAATCCAAAACTACTTTTTTACGCAAGAAACCTGCCAACTCCCCCCCATAAAAATTTAAGCCCTTAAAACAATATGTTAGGTTATCATCCCAAATGTCCGAGCTGCTCTCTGACTGCATATTAGGAAAGCTCTGTATGCTTAAGCCAACAAAAAGATCGCTGTCATCCCATGGTCAATTTAGAAAACGTTCCATGATTGTCATCACTTGTCAACCATTATGTCGGTCACACTTTGCTCCTCACAATCCGTGCCGTATGGCCGCCAAAAGAAAAAGGCCGATGGCAGAAACCATCGGCCTTAAATTCAAAGCACTACCTCAGTATTGAGGAAAGCTTCACATAGTCAGTGTCTGAACGGAAACCTCAAATTTTGTTTTCTCAATTTAGGTTATGGACAATTAACATATTAAGGTTACTTCCTTTTTTAAATTCAAAATTCAAAACTTAGAATTCAAAATTGTGCCTGAACGACCTTTTCGTTCAGACACTACATACCTCCTCTACCGAAGCTCCATCACTTCGATTTCTGCGGCGGAAGCCCAGGCATGACCTGCTACTTCGGACTGGGCCACCAGACGTACATATCGTGTATGTCTTGCGTCAAAGGCAACTTCTTGTTTGTCGTGAGTGCGTGGAAAAACTCCCGTTGCCACCGGATTGCCCCAGTTCTGATCATCTGTGCTTACATAAAATTCATATGCAGCAATGCCACCATTGTACGATCCGTCCTGACGGGGCAAGTAACTGAATCCACATACCTGCCGGTCATAACCCAAATCTATCACTATCTCATGGGGATGAACCGGATCAGAGTAATACCACTCCGTATGCCAGATGCTTGATGGATCCCCATCAATGGCATTCTCACCTCGACCGTCCCCACTATGTATCTCCTCACTATCCACTCGTACAAGACTCATCTCCCAGTATGGAATTCCAGTAACTTCAACCAGTGTATCCTTTACGGTAATCACTACTTGTGCCTGGGCAGTCGCGCCTTCGTTGTCAACAACCGTCAAAGTGACAGAATAGGTGCCGGATGTCATGAAGTCATGGGGTATCGTGACTCCTGTTCCAGACTCACTATCTCCAAAGTCCCACCTATACTCGACAATGTCTCCGTCTGAATCACTGGAGCCACCGGCATTGAAAGTCACTGTCAGTGGAGCAAAACCCGAGGTCAGGTCCGCCTTAATTACAGCCTCAGGATTCTCATTGACGTACCCGCCTATCTGCTCCATCACTTCGATTTCTGCCGCGGAGGTCCAGGCATGACCTGCTACTTCGGACAGGGCCACCAGACGTACATATCTTGCGTGTCTTGCGTCAAAGGCAACTTCTTGTTTGTCTCTAGTGCGTGGAAATTCTCCCGTTGCCACTGGATTTCCCCAGTTCTGACTATCTGTGCTTACATAAAATTCATACGCAGCAATGTCACCATTGTACGATCTGTCCTGACGAGGCAAGTAACTGAATCCACATACCTGCCGGTCATAACCCAAATCTATCACTATCTCATGGGGATGAACCGGATCAGAGTAATACCACTCCGTATGCCAGATGCTTGATGTATCCCCATCAATGGCATTCTCACCTCGACCGTCCCCACCATATATCTCCTCACTGTCCACTCGCACGAGACTCATCTCGATATGAGGTATGGGAAAAACGTCAGCTCCAGGGTTAGAAGATCCATTAAACACGACCTCGTTAGAGTAATCGCTGAACAGCCCAGACCAGTCATATGCCCGCGCAGCAATATAATGGGTTGTTCCATCATCCAAAGATGTAAGAGTAAATTCCGTTACGTTGCCGACATCTACCTCATACTCATATTTTCCCGATTGCATTCCGTATTCTATTACATATCCAGCGACATCCGGTCCAGAACTCGGGTCCCAAGTTATTAAAACGTTACATGCAAGACTCTGTGTGGCTAAAGCGCAACCTATAATTAATGTGATTCCCAAGGAAATCAAACGAGTCCATAATCTATTGCAGTACCAGTAGGGCCTATTACACATTGCATTCTCCTATGTTTGAAAAGTTTATCCATTTCTCTGTGCCCTACTGTTTTGCAGAATTTGGTCCGAAGTTTACGTATGCGAATTATTCTATGATTACAGCTAGTTATTTATAGAAGCTTGCCTATAAATAACCTCCATTTTTTAAAAAAATTTCTATAAACTTAAAATTTTTTCTATAAACTTAAAATTTGAAAGCTCGATTAGGATATAGGAGCTGATACGAAGTTGGGAAAGCTACCTGGCGAGGCAAAGAGGGAACATACATGGAGAACCAGAGCGGACTTTCTTGACAGGATTTGGGGTACATTATACTTAACGCAAAGACGCAACAGCTTTATTTTATTAATATTCGTGGACATTCGTGTCATTCGTGGCTCAAAAAGCGAACTAAATATATGCATTTTTCTCTTGTCATAACATCGTCCGGACGCTATACTTTCAATATGAATGAAAGGAGGTGCCCATGAATAGCTCAATACAATCGAAATCCGCACGGATTGATGTACGTGCGAGTGTTGCGGTCAAGCAATTGTTGCAAGAGGCCGCTCGTGCCTGCCATAAAAATGTAAGCGAGTTTTTGCTGGAAGCAGGTATCACGGCGGCCAACCAGGCCTTGGCGAATCGACGTCATTTCGGACTGGACAATGCCCAATGGGAGATGTTCCAGCAAGCTTTAGATCGCCCGGTGCAATCCAAACCCCGCCTTAAGAAGCTGCTGACCCAGCCGGGGGTTCTGGATTGACCACTTTGGGATATGAACCCGTGCATAAGCTCAGTGCAGCAGATTCGGTCGAATTTTTCGACTGCGCCCATCCGGCCTTGAATCAGTTTCTACAACGCTATGCACTGGTAAACCAGAAAGCCAGCAGCGCCCAAACATATATCTGCTGCAAAGATGGTGAAGTCGTGGGCTTCTACAGCCTGACAGTGGGGAGTGTTGAACACAAGGAGACACCGCATAGAGTGGTGAAGGGTTTGGCGCGTCACCCTGTACCAGTGATGATCCTGGCGCGCCTGGCGGTTGATAAAACACACCAAGGAAAGGGACTGGGGCGTGCCCTGCTCAAGGATGCGTTGCTTCGAACTTTACAGGTATCTGATATCGTAGGCATTCGTGCATTATTCGTGCACGCAAAAAATGATGTAGCCCGCCAGTGGTATACTGAGTGGGAATTCGAACCTAGCCCCACCGACCCATTCCACTTGTTCCTGATGCTCAAAGATCTGAAAGCGATTGTAGGAAAAAATTAATTAGTTTTTTGCCACAAATTTCACGAATTAGCACGAATATCCAATTCTGATATAGCCGCAAAAAAGGTGCAAGAAGCACAAGAATATAAAAAGAAAGAAAAGCATAATAAGAGCTTTCAGATTAACCATGAAGATACAGATTCCACTAAATAGTGCCTGAACGGAAACCCCAAATTTTGTTTTTTCAGTTTAGGTCGGGGACCATTAACATATTAAGATTATATCCTTTTTTAATTTAAAATTCAAAATTAAGAATTCAAAATTGTGTCTGAACTGCCTTTTCGTTCAGACACTAAATACTTATCGGTATCCGTGCCGTATGGCCGCCAAAAGAAAAAGGCCGATGGCTTATGCCATCGGCCTTAAAATTCAAAGCACTGACCCAGTAAATGAACTACCCCATGGCAAGCCACGGGGTATCGTAATAATCAGAGTAATCCGTGTAATCTGCGAAATCTGTGGATGAATTTCCTTTTTAACGAACCGAATTAGGGGGTAACCAGTTTTCTTCTCCTTATGATCAAAATGGCTGATCCTGCCATAAGCAATGAGAGAATAATCATACCCCATTCCGAGAGAGTTGGAATTGTAGAAGGCTGGCGTAAGTCCAGGGCTATTCCAAAAGGACCATTTAATAAAGCTCCGGCGGGGTTGCCAAGATTCTCGCCAAGCGTCCCGTCCAAATTCGCACGGGATATTGTACTGTCATTATTATTAGTCACATACATCTTACCGCCGGACACGTCCAAGGCTATTCCATAAGGACCATTTAATAAAGCTCCAGCGGGGTTGCCAAGATTCTCGCCAAGCGTCCCGTCCAAATTTGCACGGGATATTGTACTGTCATCATTATTAGTCACATACATCTTACCGCCGGACACATCCAGAGCTATTCCAGCAGGACCATTTAATAAAGCTCCGGCGGGGTTGCCAAGATTCTCGCCAAGCGTCCCGTCCAAATTTGCACGGGATATTGTGTCGCTACCATAATTGGTCACATACATCTTGCCGGCGGACAAATCCAGGGCTATTCCATTAGGACGATCTAAGGAAGTTCCAGCGGGATTGCCAAGATTCTCGCCAAGCGTCCCGTCCAAATTTGCACGGGATATTGTGTCGCTACCATAATTGGTCACATACATCTTGCCGGCGGCCAAATCCAGGGCTATTCCAATAGGACGATCTAAGGAAGTTCCGGCGGGGTTGCCAAGATTCTCTCCACCCGTCCCGTCCAGGTTCGCACGGGATATTGTGCTGCTACCATGATTAGTCACATACATCTTGCCGGCGGCCAAGTCCAGGGCTATTCTATAAGGACCATTTAATAAAGTTCCGGCGGGGTTGCCAAGATTCTCTCCACCCGTCCCGTCCAGGTTCGCACGGGATATTGTGCTGCTACCATGATTGGCCACATACATCTTTTGAACAGCTTCCGCAATATTTGGAAAAAACGCAAAACCTAACGCCGCAACCATTACCGCAATCCCTGCAATAAAGGATAAACAGTGAGGACTACGAGTCAAACCATCATTTTGCATCCGATATTCCTCCTTTTTTTTACAACTTTATCATTTTAAATTCAGGTTGAAGACTGAAGACTGTTAGGGACGAAACTTGGGGCGTTTGAGCGTTGCGAGATGGTTGGAATACTTCAGCCTTCAACCTATCCACCTAATTTTATGTAATCACGCACGATTTGCCCCTATTAGCCTTCTACCTTCAGTCTATTCACCTAAATAGTTACAAATAATTCATGTAAGCAACAAATATATTGTACATAAATTTTTTAATTCAATGGCGAACCGCTGTCAACGTTTAAAAATGAGCCACTTATGGTCGAGCCACTTTACTCTTCAGGCGGACTCGTTTTTATTTTCTCCTTTCCGATTTTGCCTCGCGCCTGACCGCCCTGATGAGATCGTCAGGTGTACCAATATCCAGAAAAGGCTCATCAGAAACATGTACTGCCTCTACTCGTAGGCCATCTCCAATTGCTGCCTGAACTATGTCTCCTACAAATAGCTCCGGTTTATGTAGGGCGGATTTCCTGGCAACAGCCAGGTATTCATGTATAAAATGGGTGAATACGGGTGTCCATACGGCAATCCCCCAGGTATGGCGTAGCTGAGTCTGGCGCGGTTTTATGACGATCTGGCTTACCTTACCGTCAGCGCCGGAATTCACCATGTCTACCTTTCCAGGCTGATCCGCAGGAAAGAGCCCCAGCACCACATCGGCCTCACTGCTTCTTTGCCTGGCTATAAGTTGTACAAGGGCATCGTCGGGTGAAAAGATAATGTCTGGAAACCCCAGCGCAATCAAGGCGTCCTGAACAAAGGGATAGGCCTGATCCAGTGTATAGGGCGCCCCGAACCGCAAATTCATGATCAGGTAAGCCAGATGCACATCAAAGGCAGCGCCATCGCAAAAATACGCAGGAATATCCCACTTCCCTTCCCTCAGAACAATGAATATTTTTTTGATCCCAGCCAGCCGCATCTTTTCTATCAAATAGTGGCAAACCACTTTAGGGCGCATCTCTTGCCCGGAATTCATTGAACTGAAACCAACAGGATATAGCTCTTTGCTGCAAGGCAAGGGAGCAATACGCGTCGCCTGACCACCAGCAGGGATCAAGCCGATCACCTCTCTGCGTTGTTCTCTATCTACTGTCATTTATACTTAATATTGAGCGGTTAGCCTTTATCGGTTAGCTATAGTTTAATGATTACAGGATGTTCTGCTATTACAAACTTTTACCAGGTTGAATCCCCAAAGGGGGCAGCGAAGCTGCATTAAACAGGGTGAACCCGTTGGTATTATTTCTAATTAACGTAATCCCTTGATTTTTCAAAGCTAAACGCTAATGGCTAACAGCTAATCGCTCAATTCAGGTCTTACTAATATGAGAAAAAAATTCAAGGCACCAATTCATTTGGGTACCTTGAGATATCTTTTGGTGAAAGAATACGGCCGCCCCTCCTGCCTTAAAAAGAAAAAGTTGGGGATGGGCTAATAATGCAATATTAAACGGATCTATCCAAATAATTCTGAATGAGTTCCAATTCGGGTTGGCCGTAGTTCAAAATCTGTTATTGTATAGATTAACAACCAATCTGGTTCAATATGACACTCACGGAAATCCCGCCACTCTCCTTTGAGTTTGTGGTCTCTGAATACATGTGGTAAGGGTTCTGGAACAGCTAATTTCTGGATGATTTTCTTGACTTTGTCTAAATCTCGATCTTGCTTTACAGCTTTTTTAAGGTCTTTTCGGAATTGGGATGTAGGGCGAACGGGCAGCATCAAAGTCCCAAATCTTCAAACATGGTGCTTACGCTGTCGTATTTCTTTCCTTTGCCTTCTCTTGCATTTTTCATGGCCTGCAACGTCTTTTCGTTTGGCAGACGCAACTCAAACGGGAGGCCCCGGTGGGCTATAATCTGAAGATAAAACATTTCATACGCAGCAGAAATTGAAATCCCCAACTCCTTGAGGATAGTTTCGGCCTTTTCTTTTACTTCCGGTGTGAGTCTCGCGTGGGTCATTGCTGTTTTGGCCACAATGTAACCTCCTCTGCAAATGTATACCTAAACGATACATTTCTGAAATTGGTTTGTCAATAGGAAACAAGGTCAGGGTCATCCAGTAAGACCTAAATTAGTAAGCGTTCACAGGGCACCGCATCTGCTTTGTTGTCGGGCACTTGAAGTACAGGAAGTACGTCTGCGTACCCGTACGCCTCGCATCTGCAGCACCCTGTAAACGCTTACAGTTCGGTAGGTTGCGGAAAAACTGGCATTGTAACCCCGTGAACGGTTACGTTTAATGGTAGCCGTTCACGGCTTGAAATTGGAAATTGGAAATTTGGGGGGAAATAAAACGAGTTTACGAGTTGGATGTTTACAAACTGGCAGAAGAGTTATCAGATAATGCCTGAACGGAAACCCCAAATTTTGTTTTCTCAATTTAGCGTAAAAATACTTTTTGAATTAGCCATAGACCCACACGGACACACACAGACAATTTATCCGCTGGTGTGTGCCAGTAGTTTCCGGTTAGGTTCTTGCATATAGTTACTTTCGCTAACACCGTACTAACGTATCGACGGCAGTATGTTTTTTGTGAGTTTATATGAATAAAGTTGAGAAATAAATGCATTTTTTACTTG
>Ga0307990_1004537_pt1 | contig 10205 bp, 5 predicted proteins | sample EllFjometagen129_FD_203168 | JGI IMG/M metagenome (GOLD analysis project Ga0307990, IMG submission 203168) | Marine microbial communities from Ellis Fjord, Antarctic Ocean - #129 | ecosystem: Environmental > Aquatic > Marine > Unclassified | place: Southern Ocean | collected 2014-10-08
GTCCCCATTCGCACAGGTTTACGCTCTACTACGGTCTTTAATGTTGGATATCAGAAGGTACGTTGTACGAACGTATTGAGGGAATAGAAGGAGTGCCCCTTGTGCGCTCTGGCGTCCGATGTCTACCACGCGTGGTCGATCGTGCTCATTGCGCGTGTGGGCAATTAGGTTCTCCAGGCCCTGCAGATGTAGGCCTACTTCCTCGCGAAGCTCTTCCTTTAGGTGCAGTGAAGGCAGGATTAGGCGGATGCGTTCCAGTTCCGCACGCGACGTCTGCTCTGCCCTGGCTGCGTCTTGGTGCTGCACATGCTCAAGCAGGTCAGCGACCATATCGATGCATCTCCTGCCAGCGTCGGCGAGGAGGTTCATTGTCGCCAGGTAGTTACCGGAGAGGAATCCCTTCTGCGCAGCGTGCACGTAGGCGCGGATGATGGGATCGAGTGGTTCGTTTATGCTTGCTTCCAAATCGTGCAGGTAGCGGTCGTAATCGTGCAGGATGATCTCCCCCGATTCTAGGCAGTCGTAGCCGTAGTCGGTGACGTGAAAGAATGGCAGATTGAGGTTGAGCGAGTTCTTCCCCGGAGCAAGCACTCCTTGAATGAGGAGCTCCCAGATGATCTCATGAATCGTCAGTGCATCGTGGCGATCATAGTTGTCCGCAAGGCTGCGCACCTGAAACTCCACTGCATTTAAGTGTGTCTGAGGATCACGCCTCAGGATCTCGAAGATCAGCAGACGAAGCTCGGCTTTATCCATCATTTCCTCCGAATAGTTCAATCGCTCGGCGTAATGATACCACTTTGCATGAGTGAAGGCAGGCTGTTCGGGCCGCTCTTTACGTGTGGGCACGGGCATCGAACCAGTCGAACCAGAATAACTGGAATGAACAAACGGGCTGGAAAGCACGATGCAAACTTGGTGACTCAGAAACGCACGCGGAAACCGACACCCAAGTACAGTCTCCAATACCAACTTGCTACATCCGGAATTGGGAAGTAGACTGATGCTTCTCCCAACAAGTAGATATTCCTAGTAAGTTGCGCCCGGACGCCCACCAGGGTTTCTAGCAAAGGAGAGAACGTAGTCCCTTCAAGGGCAAGATTACCACCAAAGCCAACGTACGGCCGAATCGGAGATGTCTCGGACAAGAAGCTGTAAGTAGCGCGCATCCCAATGGTGTACGATGGCGTTTGAACGGTAGCTGATCCAGTCTGAATGGTTTCTCCTCCGAAATCAGCACTAAAGGATGCAGCAATGCTCATATTTGACGATACGTCCCAGGCAGCGGCGATCGCGATCGAAGGGCCCGTTCCGATCTTCGCTTCCAGGTTCGTTGCCAGCCCTATAAGGGCAGGGGATATCAACAACAACAGCGTCAGGAAAAGGTACTTCTTCATTCCTCTCATCTCCCGTTGATGTAGCATGCACGCATAGACTGTAATCAGTGTTAACCTGAAGAGGAGCCAATGGGTACGCTTGCTACGCCTCGTCTGTCCTGTAGCGAGCCGTGCAGTGTCACCTAGTCAACGACGAGGGAGAGTGTGTTTTATCCGAGGAAGATCGGCACAAACGGCAACCCTGATCGAAGCCAGTGTTGAAGTGGGATGAGCAAACGATTCCACAGGCAACTCCAGTCGCAAGAGGAAATGCAGCCCGAGGGGGAAGAACCTCTGGGAGCCTAATGAGCTGTTAGCAGGATGAGAATTACGTCCTGTCCCTCTGGCATCGGCTCAAGCGCCTTGCCAACCAAAGCACACGGACAAGATTCAAGACCGCTCCAACGCATGGCATAGCCGCGAGTGGAGGAGGCAACTAGCAGATCTCCCGGTTCGATCGAGCCACCTTCATCGGTCACCTTTACTGGGACGATGCCGACTAGCGCGAGGAGAGCTGAGTCGTCAGTCCAAGGGCCATGGTCCAGAGTCGAGGGACTGGAGCCGAGAACGAAGCCAGGATTGGTAGAAACGACACCGGCGACCAAGTCGGAGCAAGGGCCGCGGGACTTGCGGTAGTGGCCCGGGTTGTCAGGGTCAAGCTCCAACACGTCTCCGGGCTCTACAGATTCTGATACTGGTACCCACTCTGCGACATCGGCTGCGCCGGAGTTGAAGCCTGTGCCATAGAAGGCTTGGTCGGCAAATACGTTACCCGAGGAGTCAACTCGGAAGACGGACGTTGTTTCGGTGGTGCCGGAATGAGACTTGTCCGCATTGACACCCACAACAGTTCTTGTATTCCATAATCCCGTCATTGACTCGGCAAATAGCGCGTAGAAGTACTCCACATCCGGGGACAAGCCGGAGTCGCTGACGGACACAGGTACTCCGGGGGTGGGGAAGTTGCTCTCGTATACCACAACTCCATCTTCGCGGCTCGCCGGGTATCGTCCAGTTGTGCGTCTCACCACAACGCGGCTCAGATCCATGGCCGGAGGATTTGTCCAGAGGATGTCAACGACACCAAAGGTACTTCCGCGGCTCGCGTCAAACGCAGCGGCACACAACGGCGCTGTGCCCCAGGAGGATGCGTAAGAAGTTCGAGGTAACCCTCCTGTCCACCAGGACCGTCCCCATTGCCCGACGTAGCTGGTGTCGGTTCCTCCGTTCCGGAAGTAGACGATCCCCAGCGGTTCGCATCCGATGTAGCGATGTCTTAGCGGGGACCTGTCATCGCGTGTCGGATCAATTGGAATCCACCCGTAGCCTGGAATGTAGGCCTCCGGCCAGACGTGGTTGAGTGCGTAGTCCTCGTTCTCGTAGTAGTAGAAAGACTTCACCTTGCGGGTTGGCAGCCCGACGGCCCGTCCAAGAGCCATGTAGAGAATGGCGTAGTGAGCGCAACCGCCAAACGGTGTGCGCAGAATCTCCAGCGCATCGTAAGGCGTATCGTAGCTCCCGTAGGTCATGTGTTGCGCGACATAATCGTGGATCTTGATTGCCATGAGATACGGATTCGTCTCTGTTCCAATCGCGGATGCAGCTGCGGCGAGGATCTCCGGATGAGAGATGTGCAGGAAGTCCCCGTCAACCAAGTAGAGGTCTCGCACCTCTTCCGGAATGGAGGAGAGGGGGAGAACTTCCTCCGGATCGATCTGGTAGTCCGCACGCCAGATCATTTCATATGCATGGCAGACAATCTGCGTTGTGGAACCCGGGGCAAGGGGCGAGAATAATGAGAAGTGGGCGATTTGCTGTCCAAACACATCGACGACGTATGAGTCCGGTGTAGGGGTGAACGTCAGCTCAAGGATAACATGCTCATCGTTGGCTTCCGGAACGGACCAATATGCTTCGGGGTTCTCAATCGTTGAGGTTCCGGTGTTGGTCATGCTGTACGTCATCTCTGCAAGCATGAGGATCGGGTTTGAGTGAATTGTCCTGCAGTTCGGGCTAACATCGATGGCCAGACGATCAATGCCTTCATACCAGCCCGAATACCATAGATTGTTCCCGTCCGTTGTCAGCCCTCTTGGCGAGCCTGACCGCATCGGGGTCGCGATAGACGAGATGACGGTACCTGTGGAGGGATCGATCTGGTAGATACGATCTTCGTGACTATCGCAGTGGTAGAGATACCCATTCCACCAAGTCAGGCCGCGCGGCTCCGGCCCGGGGGAATCGAACGAAGCGAGCTGCGTGCCTGTGTTCGGATCGAGCTGATAGATCCTTTGCGTGCTTCGATCGGCGATCCAGAGATGCGTTCCGTCCCATGCCAGTCCGGCTTGTTGCGTGCCCACGCCGGGGATCTCTCGAACGGTCGAACCGTCGGTCGTTCGGATGTAGCGGATCACTGGACTGCTGTACGCCGCCTTCCAGAGATATTGTCCATCGAAGGCAATACCGCCAGAATAGCCGTTGGGAATCGAGCCTTGAACCGCACCTGTTACCGGCGAGAGTCTCCAGATTGCGCCTTGATCAGGGTCGCTTACCCACAAAGAGTCCAGGCCAAAGGCAAGGTATTTCGTATACAGTACAGGGGGATTGATGTGGAAAGTTTTGTTGCATTCTGGCCATTCTATAGATGCCGCTGCCATGGAAAATAGGGAGAAGCAAACAAGGATCAAGAACTGCACAGCCACTGCACGTGCAGGGAATGCCGACAGCCGCATTTTGCGCAGAATTGGTTTTCCTCCTTTTTGCATCTGACTCCATTGTAGCGGAGATGAATCTGGGCAGCTAACATGGTTCATGAACAGACTCCTAGTGAGCCGTGAGCAACACAAGGATCATGCCTTCCTCTTCCATCATCGGCTCCAGGGCCTTTCCGACAAGATCACAAGGAGAATCAGCATCAGGGTTCCACCGCATGGCATAGCCGGGGGTAGAAGACGTAACGAGCAGGTCGCCGGGCTGAATTGGCCCACCTTCGTTCGTAACCTTTACGGGCACGATTCCGATCAGCGCGAGGAGCGCTGAGTCGACAGTCGGGAGTTGAGAGTCGACAGTCACGCCACTAACTCCGATCCCAAAACCTTGAACCTCTGAGCCTAGGACGAAGCCGGGCTTCGTTGAGACCACACCTGCCACCAAATCAGAACAGGGTCCACAAGCCTTGCGGTACTGTCCTGGATGGTTGGGGTCGAGTTCTAGCACGTCTCCAGGCTCTACAGGTCCCGACACTGACACCCACTCAGCTACATCTGCTGAGCCAGTTTCGAAGCTCTGACCGTAGAAAGTGCCGTTAGCGTAGACCGTTCCATGAAAATCAACTCGGAAGACGGCTGGGGTACCCTCCGTTATACGCACTTCTGGCCCGCGCTGAAGGACGAGGCGACGGACATACGCGTAGATCTGAGCATAGTACGCGTTGTCCAAGGGGAACCCCCAGTCATCGTGGAAGCGGGATCGGAGATCCGCGCCTGTTGCAATGCTCATTGCGGCGATGAAGACAGTGGCCTGTTCGGTGTCTGAGGAAATCCCGATCGGGAGGCCCTCGTGCTGGGAAAGGAACAGCGAATAGAAGCGATACAGGCTCTCAAAGCCGTACTCATGTGCGAGGGTGGAGAGCATGTCGTCGAGGATGTTGGGATCGATGGACGAGTAGTCTGCCCCCGCTGTAACGTAGTCCGCGAGATGATTCCAGGTATTGAAGTAGCCGACGGACTGCTTGATCTGTGCGACGGCACTCTCTGAGATCCCCAGCGTTCCCGATTCGTCATCGAGGCGCTGTGCCACATAGATGCCACAGGCTGTTGCCAGGCCTTCGCTGAACGTGAAGTTGCTGTTGGAGCTTCCCGCGTTGGCAAAGTTGGCAAACTTTCTCGATTGCCAAGTGCAATTGTGCCCCATCTCGTGGAAGTAAACGCCCCACTGTGGTGTTTCGGGCGGAAACGCGACGATGAAACAGCTATTGTGAACGGTCTTGTCCACATCGGTGCCGAGCCGAACTGGGTTTCCAGATAGTCCGCATGGCACGGTTCCGTCCGTGCCATGGCCTAGATCGTTGACCAGAAACTGAGTGTCACCACGGAACGTCACGACCTCTGTCAGCTCCAGCTCGAAGTCGTAGGCCCAATCAGTGATCTGGCCGATGTCATGGTCCACATAGATCTGTGCGTAGTCGTGGCCCGTCACCTCTGGGGGGAACCAGAAGTCGACGTTACCTCCCGGATGGGCGCTCGGTGTGAGGCCCAGTGTGGTCTGGGTCACGCGAACGATCGATGCGTTGTTGCTGTAAACGCCATCCAGAATCGCGTGAATCCCTGGCGTATCCCCGAAGGAGACCGGTGGACTGAGGGCAGTCACGGTTCCGGTCGACGGATTCACCAAGGCGACGTGGTTGCCCGGCTCGAACATGAGCGTCTTGCCTGTGAGATTCACGGGAGTGCCGTCGGCGTTCAGGATCTCTGCGCTCAGCGTTCCGGTATCGAGTCCGGGCTCCAGCGAAAGGAGGAGAATCGGTGGTGACACACGGAAGCTCCCTGCGTAGACCTTCCCAGACGCTTCACGGTACCCATCGATCGTGGCAGTAACCAGTGCCTCCCCGAACCCGGTGCTGCTTACGTTGCCTGCGACATCGATGGAGGCGAGGCCGGGATCCGAGCTGGCAAACGTGATTGATACGCCCTGGGTGGAAACTACCTCCCCGGTCTCGTCGCGGATCTCCACCTCGAACCGGTCCGACGTGGTACCGTCCCGCAGAACGATAGCGGAAGGCTTCAAGCGGACGGAGCAGTCGCATCCTGCTGTGTTGGCGTTTGTGATGGTCACCGTTGCGTGATCACTGTCCCCGGAGGGCTGAGCGGTTACCGTAACGGTGTAAGTGTCATTGGATGAGTACTCGTGGGTCGCAGGGAACCAAGCCTGTGTCACAGTTCCATCGCCCCAATCCCACGTTATCGACGCAGGCCCCCCGCTAACATAGCCGTTAATCGTTATTTGTCCGCAATCGCCGTACTGAGGAGCCCACAGGGTTAACTCGGCTAGGGCACTTGTACTGCATAGCAACACAAATGCGATCAGGAACACACAACTGCCCGAGAACAGCTTGGCTCTGCTGCTGGGGAGACAATCGGCAAGCTTGTGAACCATTGTTACCTCCTGTGCACAGTTGTGACTTCGCTCCAGCTCGTCATCCCTGTGTCCGGTCAGATCCTTGCCAGGACATGCGGTAGAGAACATGCACCAGCCTAGCATCTAATTTGTGCTGAGTCAAGGGCTGATTCTGGCAAGGCCACCCGTTGATTGATGTACCTTCACGTCCAGAAGAATCGCATCAAGGGGAACCTGCTGCTGCAACAGATGAATCAGTGAGCGGTCAGTAAGACGAGGATGACCCCTCTTTCTTCTATCAGAGGCTCCAGCGCCTTCCCAACAAGAACACAAGGACAAAGACCTGGTCCATCCCACCGCATGGCATGCCCAGGAGTCGAGGATGTGACGAGAAGATCTCCAGGTTCGATGGAACCTCCTTCATCCGTGACCTTGACAGGGACAATGCCAACAAGTGCGAGGAGAGCCTTCTCGGATGCAACAAGAGACCCGCCCAAGGTCACTCCGGGAGTTGTAGAGATAACACCAGCGACTAATGAAGAGCATGCGCTCTGGGTAATGCGATATTGCTCAGGTACCAACGGGTTGAACGCGACAACATCACCGGGTTCGACTGGCTCGGACACAGGCACCCACTCCGCTACATCTGCTGCCCCCGTTTCGAAGGCAGTGCCATAGAAAGCCTGATCCGCGAGGACGTTGCCCTCGACATCTACTCGGAAGACAGCTGGTGTTGGCGTCGGTGGAGGCTCCGACGAATCGTACGCGTAGCGCAGGTCGAAGCATCGCACAGCATAGTAGCTGATATGCGGCATTCCGTGCACATCCATGCTAAGGGAACTGGAACTGGCGCTACCTGGGCTCGAGCCGACTTCGTCCACTACCTCGCAGCTCCAGCCGTTGGATGTCCGGCTAGCGTACATGAGCCTGTCAGCAAGTTCCTCATCATAGTAGCTGATGTGCGGCGAGCCCGCAGCATCCAAGTCGATGGACGAGCACGCGGTGTCCGCAGATGCCAATTCCACAACCTCTTCAGAGTGCCATCCAATTCCATCCTTGTATGCGTACCGAAGAATGCCTTCCTGACCGTAGCTAATGTGTGGCCAGCCCTCCGAATCGAGGCAAAGCGATGGATCCCATGCCCCCTGCTCTAATGCTTCCGGGACGACCTCAAGTTGCCATTCCCCCCCCTCTTTATAGGCGTAGCCAAGACCCCGCCTCCCGGAGGCTGAGACTTCGTAGGCGATATGCGGAGTTCCCGAATCATCTAGCGCAAGTGACGGTCGGACTCTCGCGAGGTTGTCCTTGTTCACTTCCTCAATGTGCCATTCGCCATCGAAGTATGCGTACTTGAGTCCAAATTCGTCATCCCCGGCATACGCGATGTGCGGACGGTCATGCTCATCCAGCGCCAAAGACGAGTTCTCGCCAGCTCCCTCCCACCCTATGCTGGGATCATCCACCACGACGATATGCCAGCCAGTCTGATCTTTCCATGCATATCGCAGGCGAGGTTCTCCCATATACCAGTCGCAGTAGCTGATATGTGGATACTGAGCGGAGTCGAGCGCTAGGGATGTTGTGTCCGCGTAGATTCTTCCATCATCGACGGTCTCGATGATCCAATCCTCTCCGTTCTTTGACGCGTACATGAGATCGTACAGCTTCCAATCCATGTAACTGATGTGAGGAAGAACGTTGCTATCCAACGCCAGGGACGATCCTTTGCCAGCGGCCCGGAGCTCATGGACGATTTGGAAGCTCCAACCAGCGTCTGTGCGTGACGCGTAGTATAGGCCCTCGGGATAGTAGTAGCCGCCGGGCTCTTCATAGCTGATGTGTGGAGATCCTTCGCTGTCCAGGGCAATCGAGGGGTAAGCATATCCCCTGTCCAGATTCTCGATGTGCCAGCCAGAGGCGTCTTGGTATGCATAGTGCAAATCGAAACCTTCCATCCAAGAGATATGCGCATATCCTTCCGCATCCAGAGCGATGGATGTGAGCTCCGTTACGTAAGTGCTACTGTCTACGATCTCGTGATGCCAACCCAAAGCATCCTTGTAGACGTAGGTCATCCCATCGCTCGAGAGGCAGCTGATATGCGGCCAACCTTCGCTGTCTAGCGCGATGGAGCTTCCTCTCCCAGGGTTGTACGCAGTTTCAACATGCCAGCCAGCCGTGTCTCGGTACGCATACCGTAGTCCGTATATTGGCACGGCGCCATCACCGCGTGCGTAGTAACTCATGTGAGGCCAGTCGTTAGCATCGACAGCTATCGACGGATCGTACCCAATGTTGTGCTGGTCTGTATCGACAGGTTCGATTAGCCATCCCGAGCTACTCTTGTACGCATACATCATCCCACCCGTTGCTTCTTCGCCCCTGTAGCCGATATGCACTCCCCCCGCTGAGTCAACAGCAATGGTAGTTCCTCCACCTGCTTCTGTATAGGCTGCAGTTTCGATATGCCACCCTCCTGCATCCTTGTATGCATGCTTGAGAGAATTGTTACCACCATCGCGATAGCTGATGTGCGGGTACCCTGCTGGGTCTAGTGCAATTGCTGCGAGGGCTCCGACCATATGCGTGTTATCGACAGTTTCGTGATGCCAGACTGCACCATCGTGATAAGCGTAGTATAAGAAGTCGCCGCCATAGGCGATGTGCGGATGATCATTGGAATCGAGTGCCAGTCCCCTATCGGACTGGGAACAGTAACTCATCGTCGCGTCAGCAACTTCCACTACCCAACGGTCGTCTTGTCCTTGGAGAATCAAGAAAGGCAATCCCACGGCAAGCAAAAAAGAAACCGACACAAGAAAGAACCGACTCAACTGAATCCTTACTCTGCTCAAGTAATCTCCTTCCCCTGGTGGGAGTGTATCAGATCCAGATGCTGAATCCAAGCATGTGAAATTTTTACATAGTTCTCTGCCTCTATATGTCTACCCTCATATCCTAATAGTTCCTTGTTCTATTGGATTGAAATCGCTAACACGTGACTGTTAGTGACTCGTCAATAGAACGAGAATGACTGCTTTCTCTTCGTCCATCGCTTCAAGCGCTTTCCCGACCAGAGAACACAGACAAGGACGAGGCCCGGCCCAGCGCATGGCGTGACCTGGAGTTGACGATGTGACGAGCAGATCGCCGGGCTGGATCGGGCCGCCTTCGTTGGTCACCTTCACCGACACGATGCCGATTAGAGCAAGCAGGGCCCTATCAGGGGCCGGGAGTCCTGAGTCGGGAGTCTGGGGTTCTGAGCCAAGAATCACCCCCGGGTTAGAAGAGACCACCCCCGCTACAAGTGTGGAGCAGGGTCCGCGGGACTTGCGGTACCAGCCCGGATTGTCAGGATCGAGTTCCAGTATGTCACCTGGGTCCACCGGCTCACTTACGGAGACCCATTCAGCTACGTCCGCTGAGCCACTGAGAAAAGCCTGTCCATAGTAGGCTCCGTCCGCTCGAACGTCTCCTTCGCTGGTCACCCGGAAGACCGCGGGGGTACCAGCTACATAGGTTATGCTATTACTACACGGTGAACTGACGACATTCCCTGCATGATCCTTAACTTCGGCGTAGGTTGTCTTTGTCCCAGCATTGGAGTTCCCTCCCCAACTTGATAGATCCCAGTTGTTTCTGGTGCTGTTGTAACTCTCCCAGGGAGACCAGTTGATCCCGCTGTTGTTGAAGTGCATCTGGTAAAGGCCACTG
>Ga0307990_1004538_pt1 | contig 10205 bp, 6 predicted proteins | sample EllFjometagen129_FD_203168 | JGI IMG/M metagenome (GOLD analysis project Ga0307990, IMG submission 203168) | Marine microbial communities from Ellis Fjord, Antarctic Ocean - #129 | ecosystem: Environmental > Aquatic > Marine > Unclassified | place: Southern Ocean | collected 2014-10-08
GCCGTTACTGCCGCTCCAAAGAGGGCGAGGTGGATTACAAGGACGTGGGCACGCTCACCAAGCTGACGACTCAGCAAGGCAAGATATTCTCCCGCAAGCGGAGCGGCAACTGCGCTCGGCACCAGCGGTCCAGTATGCGTGCCATCAAGCGTGCTCGACTGCTGGCGCTGATGCCCTACGTCGCTTAGCACGACAATCGAAGCACTCGATATCACAAGGACAGAACCATGAAGGTGCTGCTTAGGAAAAACGTCGCCAACGTAGGCGTGATCGGCGACTTGGTCGATGTCAAGGCTGGCCATGCCCGCAATTACTTGCTGCCGCAGGGCTTGGCGTATCAACCCACGGCCGCCAATATCAAGCAGGTCGAGCGCGAGAGGGAGAAATACCTCGCCGAGCTCGCCAAACAACGAGCGGAAATCGAGGCCCGCGCCGCGCTGGTCAACGGCAAGGAGGTCACAATCTCCGCCCGCGCCAACGAGGAAGGACACCTCTACGGCTCAATCGGGCCAGCCCAGATCGTCGCGGCCCTGGCGGAACAGAACTGCTTCGTCGATGTCGAGAATATCGTCCTGGCCGAGCCCATCCGAGTGCTCGACAAGTACGATATCAGCCTGAATTTCTCCCATGACGTCACCGCTGCCATCAGCGTGTGGGTGGTGCCCATCCACGGTGAGCCGGTCGAATCCGCCGCGCAAGACGCCGACGAAGCCGCCACCGAGGCGGATGATACCCAGGAATAGCCCCAGCCCTTCGCGAACCGGCCCAGGCCGGCGAAACAAGCGGCGAGCGGGTCTGCCCAGTGGCGGATCCCGAACACCGCGCGGTCAGGCGAGCCAGCCTGGCGAAGGCAGCTTATAGTTTTCGGTACGCCTGCCCGACTTGGCATCTGCCAAGCCGGGCAGGCGTACTACTGGCACCAAGTGTATCGCCATGAATACTGCCCCCGCCCCTGCCGCGGCGGGCAGCTTTGACGCCAGGCCGCAAGCCTGCGCGGACCGTCGAGGACTTTCGCAAGAGCCTCCGCGCTGCCGTCACTGAACACGCCATCCATCGCGACTACTTCCCAGCCTGGAAGACGCGAGTCGCGTAAGTCGAGCACTTCGGCGCTCACGCGTTGCCCTTACTATGCGAGCTTGGTGGAATTGCTTAAGGGTGTTCGGGTCTCTCGTCACTACGACTTCGGCACCGGCTGCGAGTCCTAGACGCCAGCGGGAACTTTCCGCGGCGACTTGAGTGGGATCTTCAGCGAGGCCAATGCTTTCCGGGCTGCCTGGCGGACAGCCAGGCCGTCGTCCGTCAGGGCGAAGCGGATTGATTCGATCGCCTGCCTGGTGCCCGCCCGGGCCAGCAACTCCACGGCCTGGACACGCTGGTTACAGTAGTCGGCGCGGCAGTCTCGCAGAACCTTCCCAAGCGCCTCGACGCTGGCGCCCGGGTCGAGCTTGAATATCGCCTGGCCTATGGCGAGGTCGCAGTTGGGTGCCTTGGCCGCCGCCTGGAGATGCGGCAGCGCCCGCTTGTCGCCAAGCAGGGCCAGGCTCCCAGCCGCCTGAGGGTACTTTCGGACAACCTTCACCAGTGGCTTGAAGGCCCGAGCATCGCCGATCTGCCCCAGGGCCTTGGCAATGGCGAGCACGGTGTTCAGATCCGTATTGGGACTGTTCATCGCCGTCAGGAGCGGACCCACCGCGGACTTGTCCCCGATGTTGCCCAGCGCGCTGGCCAGGAGACGCACTTTGTCGAGTCTGGTTGGCGCTGGCCGGTCGGTGCTCGCCGAGGCCAGCGCATCCAACTCCGCCTCGAGCCGTTTCAGAAGCGGCGCGACGGATTGGGGGTTCTTCAGCCCACCAAGGGCGGTGATGGCGGCGTTGCTGATAGCGATGTCACTGTCGTTCAGCAGCCCTACGACAGTCTCGGCGAGTTGCGGCTTACCAACGTACCCAGCCACGCCAGTCGCCGCGTACCGAAAACCATGGGACTTCTTCAGTTCCGCCTCCAACTTATCGAGGCAAGTCTCCTGGGCCAGTTTCCCCATCGCGGGCAGAAGTGTCCGATCCTTGGATTCCTGGAGCAATTGCAGGCACGGGGCGAAGGCGGCCTGGACCTTCAGCTTGCACAGCGCCTTTCCGGCGGACGCCTTCATGTGGGTGTTCCTACCGTTTTTTAGCAGGTTCATCAGGCCGGGTACGGCGGATTGGTCGTTGGCATCGGCAAGCCACTTAGCCGCTCGCCCGGCCAACAACCCCTCGGAATCCTTCAGTCGGTCCAGGAGAACGGGGCGTGCCTCCTTAGGCCAGCGGTCCTTGATCAGCCTCAGCGCACGCTCGCGCAGCAGGGCTTCGCTGTAGTGGCCTCTGGCGGTGCCGTTCCCGCCGAGGAAGTGGGACGTTCGGGGGATAGTGGCGTTGCGTTTGCTGCTGGCCAGGCTTATCAGCGCCGGCAGGATGCGGGGATCGTCGATGAACTGGCAGGCATCGACGGCGCCGGAAGCCATGAAGTAGTCGCCACCGGTTAGGCCAATTAGAACCAGATCGCCAACCCGTTTGTCGCCCATTTCCGCAAGGAGCGTGATCGCTATTGCCCGCAGCCTGGGTTCCGGGTGCCTGGTGGTCTTGAACAGGGCCTCGATGGCCTTGGGGCCACCGATCGTGGCCAGGGAAGTCAGCGTCTGCTCGCAGACCTCGCGCTTGTATATTGCCGCTTCCTTCTCGGGAGTCATTCTCACTGAACGGGCGGCAGGCGGTTTGGTCTTCCTGGCTGGGGCCTGCCGGGGGGTGTTCGTCGCGATCAGCCCGATGAGGGAATCCACGGCGCGGACATCGCCGATGCGTCCCAGCGCGTACACCGCTGCCCGCTGGATGCCAGGCTCTTTGTCGCTCGTGGCGATTTTGCAGAGTGGCCCGACGGCATTTCGGTCGGCCAGGCCGGCCAGGACCATGCACGCCTGCAGCCGCGCGTGCTTATCGGTGGTCGGCAGGATGCCGATTATTGCCCCGGCCGCCTCGACGGCGTGAAGTCGTCTCAGTGCGTTCAGCACCGTACTGCGTGAGCCGGCCCCGGTTTCCGCCAGCAGTTTGATGAGGGGCTTGGCTACTTCCAGGCCCTTCATTCTCACCAAACCTTCGATGACATTTCTGCGAAACGAGTAGTTATTGCTCCTGTGCAACACGCCGAGCAGGGCGTCGGCAATTGATGGATCGCCGATCTGCACGAGGAAGCCCGCGGAGTTGGCGGCGCTATTGATGTTTTCACCGGCCAGCATGTTCACCAGCAGCGGTACGAAGCTATCATCAAGCGTCGGCGTCTTGTTCATGGCGAACAGCCCCGCGCTGCGGATGTCCGGGCAACTGTCAGCCAGGCAGGATTTCAGCAGGTCCAGGTCGGTCGCCGGTATCACCCGGCACAGGACGGAGCGGACCGCGTAGCGAAACGCCGTGTTTGCCTTGCCGGCCTTGATAGCCTTTCGCAGGATGGCGACATCGTCGGAGCAGGCGCAGGCCGCCAGTGCCCGCCCGGCCGTCGTAAGGTCCGTCGAGTTCATGTCGGGCATTCTTGCCAGCAATATAGGCACGGCGCCGGGGGGCTTGCGTTCGGCAATCACGGCCAGCACCAAGCTCAACCGCGATGGGCCTTTGATATACTCCAGAACAAACCTGGCTCGCATCTGGACCTCGGGGTCCTTGCCTGCCGCCGCCTTCTCCATTGCCTTGCGAGCGGCCAAACCCATGGCTATGAGATTCTTCGTAGCCTCATCGCGGGTCTTCCATGTCTCGCTGCTGAGTTGCTCGACCAATTCCGGGAGCGACCGGGAATTGGGCGAATCGCCCCTTTGGGCAAGGAAAGCCAGCAGGCTCTTGTCATCGCTCTTGATGCCCGTGCGCTCCAGAACCGTGACTACATGAGAATTGCCCCCGCGAGTCTGACTTGCCGGCGCATCCGCCAGACAAGCACTGGAGCAGAACCCGGCAATCAAACCACCGGCTACAAGCAATATCGTCCATGAGAGGAGCATTCCGTTGATCACATTCCGGCTGTGGCCGGCATGCGCCAACCGCCGCCTGCCCGGCACGAAAGGGATATCTACATCCACCACAATCAAAACTCCCAGATACTCGTAGGCTTCCTGCTTGGCCTGCCTCGAACTCGTCGCTTAACGCATAATTGTAGTCTATTATTCGCCTGTGGGGAAACCTGACTTTTTCAGGGCCGACCCCGATGCCCCTGAAGGCTTAATTATCCGAACTCGAAGATGCGATGAGATTGGAACTTGGCTGGACACAGCGAGGAAAGTGCCGCTATGTTATTGTTTGTGGGCTGCCAGTGGAAGGTGAACGCGTGCTGCGCTGTATTGCGCCGCCCATGCCGCTTTGGCTGGCAGAAGCGCACACGGAGTAAGCACATCGAGACAAGAAACGAACCCAAGGAGATGGAACGATGAGAACATCCAACAGAATCGCAGCCGTATTGACTCTGGCGGCGGTGGTGGTCGTTGCACTTGTCGGCCAAGCCGCCGCCAAGCCGCTGAAGGTCTACATCCTGGCTGGGCAATCCAACATGGAAGGCCAGGCCAAGGTCGAGACGTTCGATTACATCGGCGACGACCCGGCCACGGCCCCGCTGCTCAAGGCCATGCGAGGCCCCGACGGCAAGCCGCGCGTCTGCGAGAAAGTGTGGATCTCGTATCTGACCGGTTGGAAGACTCTCGGTGAAGGTGTTGGCAAGCTGACGGCCGGGTACGGCAGTCGGAGCAACCCGGCGGAAGACGGCGGAAAGATCGGTCCGGAGTTCACGTTCGGCATCACCATGGAGAAGGCCTACGACGGACCCATTCTGATTATCAAGATTGCCTGGGGCGGCAAGAGCATCAACACGGAGTTTCGTCCGCCCAGCGCCGGGCCGTACGAGTTCAGCGAGACGCAGTTGGCGAACTTCAAGCGGCAGGGCAAGGACATCGAGAAGGTCAAGGCCGACAAGGCCAAGGCGACGGGTGTCTACTATCGGTTGATGATTGAGCACGTAAAAAAGGTGCTCGCCGACCCCAAGCGGGTCTGCCCCGCGTACGATCCGAAGCAGGGCTATGAGATCGCCGGGTTTGTCTGGTTCCAGGGCTGGAACGATATGTGCGACGGCCAGACCTACCCCGACCGAAACAAGCCGGGTGGGTTCGCCGAGTACTCCAAGCTGATGGCTCAGTTCATCCGTGACGTGCGCAGGGAGCTTTCCGTGCCGAAGATGCCGTTCGTAATCGGCGTAATCGGTGTGGGCGGCGAGAAATCCACCGGCCCGATCGCCCCCCTTCGGCCCGCCATGGCGGCGCCGGCTGCGAGCCCGGAGTTCAAGGGCAACGTCGCGGCCGTGGAAACCGCGCCGTACTGGGATTACGCCATGGAGGCGCTGCAGGGCAAGAAGGAGGAGATCAATCGGCGGTTCGAGGCCGCGTATCTGCTGACCAACGACGGCGCTATCGAAAAGCTCGATCCGTCCGGACCCGGCTGGGAGCCGGTCGGCACGCCTGCGCCCGCCGACCGCGTCTGGCGTTTCATATCGTTTGACCCACAGAACAAGGCGGACCAATTGGCCAAGAACGAGAAGAAACGGTTCCGCAACGTGGCCCTGCCGGCCGGGCTGGAGCAGTGGTTTGCGCCCGGTTTCGACGACAGCAAATGGCCCAGCGGCAAGGCGCCGATCGGCAAGGGCGTCTGGAAGCATCGCACCATCGGCAAGGCCACGGTCAAGTTCAAGTCCGACTGGGGCGAAGGCGAGTTCCTGCTGATGCGTACGACCTTCCGCGTCGACAAGCTAGACTGGGAATCGTACCGCCTGGCCATCCTGGCGCGACAGGGCTTCGACATCTACCTGAACGGCCACAAGATTCACACCTACATCTGGTGGAAAGACGAGCCGTTCTACCGCCCCATCGTCTTGGAGCCCCGGCACGCCAAGTATCTCAAGAAGGGCGTCAATGTGCTGGCGGCGTACACCAACGTAGAATACGACCGGCGCACGAAGGAGCCGCACGCCTCCATTGACTTGGCGATCGAGGGGATCACCAAAGAGGGCCTGGCGAATATCAGCAGCAAGGAGTATATCCGCAAGCAGATGGATAAGATCTGCACTCGACAGGAGCAGAAGATCATCGCTGGCGCCTCCAACGGCGGCTTTCACTATCTGGGCAGCGCCAAGATCATGGCCCAGATCGGCAAGGCGTTTGCCGAGGCCATGCTGAATATGGAGAAGGAATAACTCGCCCCGCGAGGATTGAAATTGAAAACCAATATTGTCCCCTATTGTTACTACCGGACTCCAGCGGAGGCGTTCCGGGCTGGCGGCATGGTCCCAAAGCCCTTGAAAGTGGTGGCATGCTTTCGCACACGGCCGTGGAAGCATGGCCCGTAGAGGCCCGAATCGACCGGGTGCCACCGGCCTAACGTGATGTGGCACGCACCTCGTAAGGACAGGAATGAATATGCCCCTCATTAAGCGTGTGTGTGTTGTTGTCGGACTGCTAGTCGCATTCACAGCCGGTTTCTGGTGTGGAAGCTGGAGCATCCATACCGTATTCCGTGGCGATAAGAACGATCCAGAAGTCAGGGACGAGTTTGATCGTTTTCAGAGTCTCAGTGAGGATGTCTTCGAATATATCCAGTCGCGAGACGGCTGGATTCCTGCCGATGCGTACAGGGGACTCATCGATGCCAACGTCGTGCCAGAATACGCCTATTTCATCTTTGGGGAAAAGCCTATTGAGTTGTTTCAGCAGAACACACCATGCCGTATTAACGTTGAGATTGCAAGAAATGTAAGAGCTCCGTTCTTTTATGTCGGCCGCGAAGACCTTGAGGAGGTGTGGGTGACCTATCTGGATGGAACCTGCAAAAGGGAGTCTTATTCAGAGCTGGCAGGGACAGGGCACTTAGGCGGATTCGCAGAGGTACAGATGCGATGGAGATACACGTTTCATCAGAAGTATGGATACCCGTATTGGGTGTCTGCGGCAGAGAAGAAAGACTGGTGCTTGAAGAATCGCCATAAGTTGAAGTGGGATTCCATGGAACGGGCATATGTGCCTGTCAAGGAATAGCCGGCAATCTGGGGAGAAGCGTCAGGCTGGCAGCATGGTCCCAGAGCCCCGAATCGGCCGGCAGCATGCCACCGGTCAATTAAAGGGGCAAAGCCCGCGCGGAGAACGCTTCCGCCTTGCTCCCGTGGTCGGAGTGGGACATTCACTTGCTTATGGGCGTGCTCTTGGTGACTGTCCTCTCCACCGCTGTGGTCTCTACCTTTCTCTCGTTGCCGGTGATATTAAACTTCACGACCATGGTGAAAGCGATCTCCGTTGTTTCGACCAACTCGGGAACAGATGGATCGACGGGCAGCATGCTCGCAATGGTAAACGATATTTCAGACTTCTCCGCCGTCATCCAATGCTCGGCCATAGAAAGGAAACCGCTGAACCTCATTTCAGCGCGCAGGTCGAGGCACTCGATCCCGTCAACTTTTGTCACGCCGGCCAGTTTCATTTGGCCCGTCACGTCCTCCTTCTTCAGCTTGCCCTCTTTGCCATTCTGGTCGCGGAAGGACTTGGCAACCAGTTCGCGGTCGATCGGCCAGGATTCGCCCACGCGACGGGGCTTGTCGGTGCCGAACACCTTCTCGCTGTCCAGCTCTGTCGGCATGTGCATTCCGATGAACTTTCCCACGATTCCCGAGCCCGAATCCGAAAGCGTGACGTTCGGGTCCTTGCAGCGAATATCCAGCTTGCCACCGCCGGCCATGGAGGCAATCACAACGGTGCCTTGGGCGACCACCTCGGTCTTATTTTGTCCCTCGATCTTCACACAGTTGTCCACCGTGAAGGCGACCTTCGTGGTCCGGCCTTGCCTATCCGTCCCCAGGACCCTGCGAATCCCCTTGACCTCGAAGGCGAACTTTTCGCACTTGGGAGGCTCGGTGGCGGGCGTCGTGGTCGTCACCAGCTTCTGGCTGCCGCTCACGACGACCCTGGACGTTTGCCCAACCTTCTCGGGACGAAGTAACTGGATACGGTATCGCTTGCCGGGCGGGGTCGGCGGCGACGTCACCTGCTGCGTTTCCGGCTGGGCCAAGCCCAGCGCTGCCCCACAAAGCACGACCGTACCGGCCAAGACTATTCCGAGAATCCTGCTTTTCCTATGCATGTGGATGTCGGGAAACACCATGTTATTCCTTCTTCTCCGCATCGCATCCGCATAGCGGGGGACGGCCTGGCGTGTCCCCCGACTTAACCGGGATTTCGCGGATGGACTGTGACCGATCCCGATGTACATCGGGATCGTCGACCTTTCTGGCGATTCTATCCCCGATCATGGGGAGCGGCAAGCATTCTTCTTGATCGGTTGAGGGGGCAACCAGGCGTTTCCAGGTCATTATGTTGGCCGGTGGCATGCTTCCGCAAACTGCCGCTGGAACATGGCACCACAGAGTCCCCTGACAGCCCGTTTGGAAAGCTGCCCTTGCTGTGAGCGGCCTGGATGTCTGGCGTCTACGTCAAAAATCCTGGGCAATGCTAAGGCATTGCCTGTGGTTTATTTCTTGATGCTGGAAACCCAGACTCGCTTTCGCGGCGAGTCTATTTCTAAACGGACTGTTGGGCGGGGGCGTCGGCGAACACGCAGAAAGCCCTGGACACCACCTGGCGGATTTCGACGTTCTGGCCGCTACCGGGGTGACATGACAGTGACATCTTTTCTGCGAGATTCGGGAGACACCTTCATATCAATGATTTTCCCATTCCGCACGCGGCCTTCGACGGTGGTTTGGTGCGGGGCGTGCAGTTTGAAATCCACGTCCCATTCCCTGGGCCAGGCAGGCAGGAGGCGGATATCGTCGTCGATGGTCTGCATCAGCATTTCCTGCAGGCCGATCATGCCACTGCCGCCCCAGTTGTGGTCTGGCACCCAGTCGTGGCCGGGACCCCAGAACGTGGGGAACCGTCGCGGGCTGTCGTCCAGCTTGCGAGTGTTGAAGTCTGCGGCCTCCTTGGTCATGCCCATGCGGGCAAAGAAGATGCCATCCTGATGCCAACTCACAACGTTGCCCTTGCGGAACGTGCCAAGCCTGTACGAATCTCGAAAAACCTGCATGTCGTCGCGGCCTAGAGCGAAACGATTGAACGGGAACAAGGGATAGAGCTGCGGGATCTCGGCATTGCGATAGACCTTCCAACTGGCGGCCGGCTTGAAGACGCGGACGCCCTTGGTCTGGGCATACGTGAAGGGTGGAAGTCTTTTCAGGAACGCTCGGTAGTAAGCTTTGTCCCGTAGTTTAAGTACATCGTCGTCGAGTTTGAGAATGCCCGCCAGGCAGGCTTGCAGTCCTGCGATGATATCGGCGGGGTTGGTGGCGCCGCGGTAGGTCTCGCAGGCCTTCGCTGGATAAATCACGATCTTGCCATTGGCATCGAGCTCGCGCCCGGAACGCATTTTCAGCCGCCGCCGATAATGCTCATCGAAGAAGACCACCGCATTCTCGATAAATGGAACATACTTCGTGATGTCGGCACCGGTGAAACGGTGGTATTCGAGCATCATGTAGGCATGCTCGACCTGGGACTCCCAGTGGTAGTTGATCGCCCCGTTGGCCATCACACCCTTTTCGACGAGGTCGTTATAGCCCCGGGTCGCGTCGGCTCGCGGGTCGCCGAAGGGTATTTCCTTGCCCCTGGATCGCGGGCCGCTCTCCCAGCCATACCCAGCCCCCATAGCCACGCCAGGAGCCCCGATGTATTCGCTGTAGACGGCGCCGTCATGGCCGAAATGAACGCGGACTCGCGCCCGGGCGCCTGGCAGGGCCTTGCGGTAGAGCTCGAACTGCGACTTGATGGCGTCCACATCGCCGGCCTTGAGCATGGGCCAGTAGACAAGCCGCTGATTCTGGGCGGTGAACACCCCGCCGCCCCAGTTGCGCCAGTCCGGGCCGAACGTCCTGCCAGTACCGCCGACCAGATTGGCGTCGAAGGTGAAATTGCCGCCGTTGAACTTCGATGGATATTCGCCCATCGCGTTGCAGCCAAGCTGATAGCGGAAGATGTTGTAATTGCGGGCCGCCCGCCATGCCTTGTCCGATGGGTCGGGTTTGCCGGGCTTGATTACTATCCAACTGCGGTCCCAGAACCCAGCCCACCAGGCGAGGGTTTTCTTTCGCGCTTCTTCCAGGTCATTCGC
>Ga0307990_1004545_pt1 | contig 10189 bp, 7 predicted proteins | sample EllFjometagen129_FD_203168 | JGI IMG/M metagenome (GOLD analysis project Ga0307990, IMG submission 203168) | Marine microbial communities from Ellis Fjord, Antarctic Ocean - #129 | ecosystem: Environmental > Aquatic > Marine > Unclassified | place: Southern Ocean | collected 2014-10-08
GGAGTTGGACTTATTGGCATTGTTGATAATGATATTGTTGACGAATCGAATCTGCAAAGGCAAATATTATATACTACCAATGATATAGGAAAACCCAAAGTTGAGGTTGCCAAAAGAAATTTAACAGCCTTAAACCCCAATGTTGAGATTAAAATCTATAAAACATTTTTAACATCAGAAAACGCAGAAGATATTATAAGCAAATATGATATTGTGGTTGATTGCCCCGATAATTACGAAACACGATTAATAACAAGCAAGGCTTGTGTAAAACTGGGAAAACCACATGTGTTTGGTGCAATTTCAAAATTTGAAGGACAATTATCGGTTTTTAATTATAATAATGGACCAACATATCAGGAACTTTTTCCCGATGTAACGGAACAATCGCTAATAGATAACGATGCTTCAGCCAAAGGAGTAATTGGAGTGTTGCCAGGAGTTATTGGAAGCTTGCAGGCAAACGAAACAATAAAAATTATTACAGGAGCAGGCGAAATATTATCGGGCAAATTATTTATTATTAACCTAAACAACTTGTTTACGAATATTATTAATATTGAATAGTTGTTCTATTGCTTTTCCAATATTTTATTACCAAAGCCGAGATGTTACCCTGAGCGAAGTCGAAGGGTAAATAACATAAATATTTCTTTTTTTTCTCGTTTATTTTTTGTATAATACAGGCGAAATTGAAAAAACGTATTAGATATCTCAATTTTCTGCTTCGATAAAATTCAATTTTTATTTTAAATAAATAAAGTAATTTTAAAATCAATAATTTTTTGCAATGAATTTTTCAACATATAAATCGTATTAGATTCATTATCGGAATGGTAATAAAATATTGTGTGTGGTTTTTCTTCAAAAAAAGCAGAGAAATTATTGCATTTAAGGTTTCAGAAGTTTACTTTTTGGTGTGTTCGTTTGTTTGTTTGTATATACATTTGTAAAAATAAATTAATTAAAAAAACTAATTCATGAAAAAAATTACTGAGAAAAAAGATGTTGAAAAATCAATAATTATTCCATTTTACATTATTTTAGGAATTTCTATAATTATTCCAATTATTCTATTCATTATTTATTTTCAAAATCAATCTATTTCTTATGAGAATTCTTCGTGGAGTGAATTAGGAGGATATTTTGGAGGAATATTAGGACCAATTATTGCCTTAGCTAATTTAATAATTTTTGTCTACCTCACAAAGATTGCAAAAGAATTTCAGAATGTAGAGAATGAAAAACAAAGAAATTTTAAAAGAAAATTCTTAGTGGCAGATCTACAAAACGATCTTATAAAAAATATTACTGATATTCTTTATTCTGCACTCTCAAAAATGGAAAATATTATAAGAAAAAGAGAGAAATATGAAAAAGAGAGAGAAAAAAAAGAAAAAGAGTACGAATACAATCAAATAAGAGTGGAATTAATAAAGATTCAATTCTTAATTTACAGATTTACTACAACAAATGATGACATATTTCCAAATATTTATACAACTGACTTAGGGGAATCTATACAAAAGGCAATCGATCAAATAAATACGGGGGAAATTATTAAGGTAGTACTAACCGAATATGAAAAACAAACTTCGATATTTATTAAACAACTTAGAACAAAAATGATTGAAACTTTGGATAACTAATTTTAATACATAGTCCTTAGCTGATTGATGGATATATCACTAATATTTTAATTATCTTTACAGGAAACTTAATGCAAATGAAAAAAATAACATTTATAGCACTTATAACTTTCATTTTTTCTCTTTTAAATTACAATTCAAAAGCACAAAACGAGGTTGACAGTTTAAAACAATTAATTGTAACAGCAAAACAAGACACCAATAAAGTAAAACTATTATTAGACCTTGGTTACCAATACCAATACACAATATCCGATACCGCTTTATTTTATTACCACAGAGCACTTAATATTTCAGAAGAAATTAAGGCTGAAAAATTTATTGCAAAATGCCTAAGATATATCGGTATTATTCAAATGCAACAAGGTACATACGACAAGGCAATATCGTATTTTTTTAAATCTCTTAAAATATTTGAAGAACTTGAGGATAAAAAGGGAATGTCTGACTCTTACATATATATCGGTATTGTTCACTATTTTCAAGGCTCTTATGACAAAGCCATATCATATTATCTTAAATCTCTTAAAATATTTGAAGAACTTGGAAATAAAAAGGGAATGTCTAACTGTTATGGTAGTATCGGTAATGTTCACAATTCTCAAGGTGCTTATAACAAAGCCATATCATATTATCTTAAATCTCTTAAAATTGACGAAGAACTTGATAATAAAAATGGAATGTCAAACTCTTACAATAATATCGGTCTTATTCACTATTCTCAAGGCTCTTATAACAAAGCCATAAATTATTATAATAAATCTTTAAAAATTGCAGAAGAACTTGGCAACAAAGAAATAATGTCTGCCTGTTACAATGGTATCGGTCTTGTTCACTGGAATCAGGGCTCTTACAACAAAGCCATATCATATTATCTTAAATCTCTTAAAATTGCAGAAGAACTTGGTAATAAAAATGGAATGTCAAACTCTTACAATAATATCGGTATTATTCACAAAGAGCAAGGCTCTTATAGCAAGGCAATATCATATTATCTTAAATCTCTTAAAATTAGAGAAGAGCTTGGTGATAAAAATGGACTTGCAACATCTTATGTAAATATTGCGTCTTTAAATATTATGCTTGCCGATTCCACAATTTTAAACGAAAGTCAAAGGATTAATTATTTAAACAAAGCTATTCAGTATGGTAATAAATCGTATAATCTTGCAAAAAAAATTGGAGCAATGCTTACTGAAAAAAATGCTGCTAATTACCTTATGGATGCCTACACAAAATTAGGCAAGTATAAAGAAGCAATAAAATTTGCTCAGATATTTATTGTTACAAAAGATAGCTTGTTTAACGAAGAAAAAACAAAAGAACTTGCAAATTTAGAAGCAAAATACGAATACGAAAAACAAAAAGTAATAGATGATGCTGAAAGCGAAAAACTAATAGCTATAGAACAAGAAGAAAAAGAAAAACAGAAAGTAATTAGTTTTGCTATAGCAGGTGGTTTAGTTTTGGTAGTAATATTTTTAATATTTGTATTTAACCGCTTAAGAGTTACTCGTAAACAAAAACGAGTAATAGAAGAACAAAAAACAGTGGTAGAAATAGCTCATCATGAACTGGAAGAAAAGAATCAAGAGATTTTGGATTCTATAAACTATGCTAAACGCATTCAATCTGCTATACTTCCACCCTTGCGTATTGTAAAAGAATACTTAAAAGAATCTTTTATTCTTTACAAACCCAAAGATGTGGTGGCAGGAGATTTTTATTGGTTAGAGCATAAAGATGGTAAAGTATTATTTGCTGCAGCAGATTGTACAGGGCACGGAGTTCCGGGAGCTATGGTAAGTGTTGTATGTAATAATGCACTTAATCGTTCAGTTAGAGAATACGGTTTAACAGAACCGGGACAAATTCTTGATAAAGCAAGAGAAATTGTAATACAGGAATTCGAAAAATCAGATGAAGAAGTAAAAGATGGAATGGACATTGCACTTTGTTCACTTGATGGCAATAAACTACAATATGCCGGAGCCAATAATCCATTGTGGATAATACGAAAAGGTGAGATATTAGAAACCAAAGCCAATAAGCAACCTATAGGTAAATTTGATAATCCATTACCTTACACTACTCATTCGTTTGAGTTACAAAAAGGAGACACTCTTTATATTTTCTCCGATGGCTACGTTGATCAATTTGGTGGAGAAAAGGGTAAAAAATTCAAACCTAAAGCACTTCGAGAATTATTGCTAAGTATTCAGGATAAACAGATAGATAAACAAAAATTATTAATTAATGAAACATTTGAAAACTGGAGAGGAAGTCTTGAACAAATTGATGATGTTTGCGTAATTGGAGTTAAAATATAAGCCATGAGAATATTATTTATTGCCATAACATTTATGCTTCCTCTTATTTTAGGAGAGGGTTGGGGTGAGGTCAAAGCACAAAAAAGCAAAACAGACAGCCTAAAAAAAGTAATTGCAAGAGCAAAACAAGACACCAATAAAGTAAAATTATTAATACAACTTGGTAACCAATACAAAAACTCAATACCAGATACTACCTTGTTTTATTTCCAAAAAGCCCTTGATATTTCCAAAAACATTAAGGCAAAAAACTTTATTGCTATAAGTTTACGTTATATAGGTAATATTCACAGAAATCAATGCTCTTATGACAAGGCAATGTCATATTATTTAGAAGGATTTAAAATATTTGAAGAACTTGGTAACTCGCCCGATGCAGCTTTAGCTAAGGCGGGTAAGACGGGAATGTCTCACTGTTACAACAATATCGGTATCGTTCACATGTATCAAGGCTCTTATGATAAAGCAATGGAGTATTATCTTAAATCTCTTGAAATTAAAAAAGGAATCGGCGATAGGTACGGAATGTCTGCTAGTTACATTAATATTGGTATTGTCCATTCTGATCAAGGTTCTTATGACAAGGCAATAGAATATTATCTTAAATCTCTTAAAATAAAAGAAGAATTTGGCGACAAATACGGAATATCAAGCTGTTATAATCTTATTGGCACCGTATACAACAATTTATGTTCTTATGACAGAGCAATGGAATATTATCTTAAATCTCTTAAAATTAAAGAAGAACTTGGTGATAAAAGGGGAATGTCTGCTTGTTATAACAATATCGGTGTCACATGCTCAGATCAAGGCTCTTATAATAAAGCAATTGAATATTATCTTAAATCTCTTAAATTAGATGAAGAACTCAACGATAAACAGGGAATGTCAAGCAGTTATCAAAATATTGGTATTAATCACAAAGAGCAAGGCTCTTATGACAAAGCAATATCATATTTTCTTAAATCTCTTAAAATTAACGAGGAACTTGGCGATAAAAACGGGGTAGCGGCGATATATAATAATATCGCTTCTTTAAATATTATACTTGCCGATTCGGTTGCTTTAACTGAAAACCAAAGACTTAATTATCTTAACAAAGTTGTCGAATATGGTAATAAATCAATTGAACTTGCCAAAGAAATAGATGCAATGCCAACAGAAAATGATGCTGCTGAAATACTTATGACTGCTTATGAAAAACTTGGTAAGTATAAAAAAGCAATAGAGTTTGCAGGAATATTTATTTCAACAAAGGACAGTATGTTCAGTGGAGAAAAAACCAAAGCCCTCACAGATCTTCAGGTAAAATACGAGAGAGAGAAAAAACAGTTACAAATAGAAAAAATGGAAAAGCAAAAACAATTAGACAAAAAAACCATAGAGGCTCAGCAGGCACAAAACCGCAAACAGTTGGTTATTATATTTTCGGTATTGATGGGTTTTATTGTTGTACTTGTTTTTTCAATTATCATAATGCGAATGTTCAGGCAAAAACGTAAAGCTAATGTACTACTCTCTCAACAAAAACAAGAAATATCAGAAAAGAACGAAGAGCTTAATCAACTTGTAGAAGAAATTACAACACAAAAAGATGAAATAGAAACACAGCGAGATAATGTAGAAAAGCAAAAACAAGTAATAGAAGAAATTCATCACGAAGTATCGCAAAGTATTGATTATGCTACACGTTTGCAAGAATCTATATTGCCGGAAGAAAAATTACTCACAAAATACCTTGCAGATCACTTTGTATTATTTAAACCAAAAGACAAAGTAAGTGGAGACTTTTATTGGTGGACACATATAGAAAATCATACTATTATCACAGCAGCCGATTGTACTGGTCATGGTGTTCCCGGAGCGTTTATGAGTATGCTTGGAGTCTCGTTTTTGCGTGAAATTGTTAACAAAGAGTATATTACACATACAGGAGTTATTCTTCGTAAATTGCGTAAAGAAATAATAAAAGCCCTAAAACAAAAAGGTGAAATGGGTGAACAGAAAGATGGTATGGATATGGCACTTATTAGTTTTAATCATGAAACTAATGTAGTTCAATATTCGGGAGCAAATAATCCACTTTATATTATTACAAATGAGACCAGAAACCTTCAAGGTTTTCAAAACCTTGAAGGTTTTGATGGTTTCTATGAAATAAAACCCGATAAAATGCCAATAGCTATTTACGAAAAGATGGATAAATTCAACACTCACGAAATACAATTACAAAAAGACGATATGTTGTTTATGTTCTCCGATGGTTATCCTGACCAGTTTGGTGGACCTAAGGGAAAGAAGTTTAAATACAAACCATTTAAAAGTTTGCTTTTAGAAAACGCCGATAAACCAATGGCAGAGCAACAAGAAATACTAAATGCTGCTTTTGAAAACTGGAAAGGCAATTTAGAACAAATTGATGATGTTTGCGTAATTGGAGTAAAGATATGAACGGAGATTTAGCAAAGTTTACCCCAGCTCACGCCGACATATTGTCGTTGTGTATAAATGAAAAAGCAGTACCCTTAAAATATTAGCTTATCTATCTTGTGCTAATACTCCTGCCTTTTTGCTGTAAGAGATTTTGTTAATTATATTTATTTATTTAATTTTGATAAAAATAAAACATTTATAAGCATGAGAACTCTATTGATATTCAGTTTTACAATACTTATTACCTTTAATGTATTTGCACAAAAGGAAAAAAGCCCTATTGCAATTGGACAAATTATTATTAATAATGATACAATTCGCCAATTTACATTAGAAGCAGTTGATAGGGATAAACATATTGAAGCATTGATAAAAAAATGGGGTGCTCCAAGCAGTAATAAAACAGGAATAATTAAATGGAAAGATATTTCAATAGATGGAATTGATTCAAAATTAGAAATAAAATTAAGCGATGGATTATTTGCTGAGAAAACAAAAAGTGCATTGTACACACCTTTTAAAAACGAAAAAGATAAGACAAAAAGATTGAATTCACTAAAAGAAAACGAATCGCGTTATACATATTTAGAATTCATGGGTTCTGATGGCATAAATTATATTAATTCTTCTGAAAGAGAAAAAATAATAGTTGATATGCTTTTAGCAGAGTTTAAAAAACTGAAATAAACCCCGCCGCAATTAAAAAGTAGTTTCCTGCCTACGGTAGGCAAGCCAAACTACTAAAATGCGAAAGCATTTTAAACAATACAATAGTTTCCATATCTTTAAAGCTTAATAAAAAAATTGAAATGGATAAATCTCTTATTGCCCCCTGTGGCATGAATTGTGGAATTTGTCTTGCCTACCTGAGAGACAAAAACAAATGTTACGGATGCTTACAGGCTTCTGAAAATAAATCTAAGTCAAGGCTCTCATGCAGAATAAAAAATTGCGAGCATCTTAAAAAAACTATTTCAAAATTTTGCTACGAATGTGAAAAATATCCATGCGCCCGTTTAAAACAATTAGACAAAAGGTATAGAACAAATTACAATATGAGCATGATAGACAATCTTAACAACATTAAAAAAATAGGATTAGAAAAATTTGTACAAAACGAACAAAAAAGATGGATTTGCAATAACTGTGGCGAGACAATATGTGTGCATCGTGAATTTTGCTTAGTATGCAAGCAAGCAAGAAATGAAAAGTAAACTTAGTTTATAACTAAGATAAACCAAAACCAATTTTGCCAATTAATATTTTGTGCGTATTTTTATGGTGTAGAAATTACATTAAAACTTTAATATTATGAAAAAATTAATACTCTTTATTATCTTAATGCAGATCATTAATATCTATAGTAAAGCACAAGTTTATTTAGACGATACTTTTGGTGATAATGGAATTGTAATTACTGACGACAGTTATCATTTAGAACTTGCTTATGCAATTGCATTACAGACAGACGGAAAAATTGTTGTTGCAGGCAATACTTCAGCCGCATCTATTGAGGATTTTCTTGTTGTTCGATACAATACCGATGGCTCGTTAGATACCAGTTTTGGCAATAATGGATTTTCAATTATTGATTTCGGGAACAATACAGAGTGTGCTTATGGTATAGATATACAGGACGATGGTAAAATTGTTGTATGTGGATATACTAGGGATAATGGTAATAATCATGACAGATTTGCAACTACTCGTCTAAATACCGATGGTACATTAGATAATACCTTTAACTTAACAGGAACAAGAATCGAAATTATTGGTTTTGATAATTACAGTTATGCTAGAAAAGGATATGATGTAGAAGTTCTGGCTGATGGAAAAATCATAGTTGGGGGCACATCTAATGAAGATTATGCATTTGTAAAATATACTACATCCGGAAATCTTTATTCACTTTTCGGTAGTAGTGGTAAAGTTGAATATGATCTTGATGGTAATTATGGCGAACAAGCTGTTGCTATTGGTGTTGATAATAATGATAAAATTGTTGCATCAGGATATAGTTATAGAATTTGTACAACTGAAATGGGTATTATTAGGCTAAATTCTGATGGCTCAATTGATAATTCATTTAGTTACGACGGGCAAATTGTTCCTGATATTGCATTAGGCTCAGAGTATGCTAAAGCGATGGCATTTCAGCCTGATGGCAAAATTATTACAGTTGGATATAATAAGGATACATCAGGTTATTACGATATAGAAGTAATTCGTCTTACTGAGAATGGTGATTTAGATAATACATTTGGTACAAATGGTTCTGTATTACAAGATTTTGGATATAATGAAAACAGAGCTTATGCAGTTGCAATAGAAGATAACGGAGATATCCTTGTTGCCGGTTCGTTTGGAACAATCAGCCAATATTCATTAGGATTAGTACGATTTAAATCTGATGGTTCTCTTGATAATTCATTTGGTACAAATGGTCTTATTCTTAGCAACGTAGGCTCAAGTAGCAGAGATAGAATAAGGGCGCTGTTAATTCAACCCGATGGCAAATACTTAGCCGCAGGACACGCTTATAAATATAGTGGCGATTTTTTAGTTGCTAGGTATTTACCACAAGAAAGTAAAATAATTGAAATAGGATCAAGTATTATTGATCAAAATATTTACCCAAATCCTTCAAATGAATCTTTTATTAATTTAGAATATGAATTAAAAAAGAAACAATTAGTAAAAATTGAATTGATAGATATTAATGGGAAACTAATAAATTTATTACTTAACGAAAAAAGTATTGCCGGAAAACAGAACAAAACACTGGCAATACCATCTGATTTACAATCGGGATGCTATTTTGTAAAAATAACAACAGAACAAAATTCATTATCGTTAAAGCTATTAATTAAATAAAAATTATGAGATCAATAACAATTATTTTAATTGCCTTATTATTTAGTTTTTACTCATGTAAAAATGAGTCGGGTTCAGAGCCAAACGCAAATGAAGCAAAAACAGATAATAAATTTTCATTAGAAACTGAAGAAGATACATCAAATGTAAAAATTAATGATAGCACAGATGTAAAGCCGGCAATTAATAACTACAAAGACAGTCTTGTTGCAGAATTAAAAGATGAAAATTCTTTATTAATAATTACAGACCAGTTTATAATTAAAGTTCCGGGTTCTATGGATTATCCACTTGGAAAAACAGCAGATAACATTATTAAAAATAATATTATTGATATTGACCTTGCAATAATATATTGTAGCGATATGTTTGGTAAAGAGTTGTTTTTTTATCCTCTGAATAAAGATCTCAAAATTGTTAAAATTGAACAGCAATATAGTTCAACACTATTTTTTAACGAGGATGGATCGGGTGGAACATGGACAATTGAAGATGTGGATGAAGTACATACAGATTGGATTGATATTGAACAAATAGATAAATTAATATTTAAAACATTATCACAAAATACTTTTAGCGAAACAAAACCCGAAATATCTGAAAACAGTTATGCTGTAGCAGAAGAATATATTAGTACACGAGAAATACCTACAATTTATTCTGAATATGCTTCGTCAAATAAATTAAAGGTTTTTTGGAAAACAGCAGAAAATGAATCTGAATTTATTATAAACTTTGCATTATTACAGGGAGATTAAAATGGAATAATAAACTTAATCTTTAACTAAGATAAACCCAAGCCATTTTGTAGTAATTTACTGCCGCTGCAATTGGCATAAATATTGATAAGTTTTCAGCATGAAATATCTAATTACAACTATCTTAATTGCTGTATCTACTGTT
>Ga0307990_1004546_pt1 | contig 10189 bp, 9 predicted proteins | sample EllFjometagen129_FD_203168 | JGI IMG/M metagenome (GOLD analysis project Ga0307990, IMG submission 203168) | Marine microbial communities from Ellis Fjord, Antarctic Ocean - #129 | ecosystem: Environmental > Aquatic > Marine > Unclassified | place: Southern Ocean | collected 2014-10-08
CAAAGAGGGTGGTAGTCTTGGATGGTTTGCCCGTGGTATGATGGTTCCAGAGTTTGATGCAGCTGTGTTCAGCATGAATGTCGGTGATGTCAGTGATGTGATTGAAACACAGTTCGGTTTCCATATTATTCAAAAGACCGATCATGAAGAAGGTGCTGATGCATCATATGAAGAGTCTCGTGAGAAGATCCTTGAGCTGATACGTCACTCGAAGCGTGGAGAAGCCGTCACGGCCTTTGTTGATTCTCTCAAAGCTGATGCTAAGATAGAATATTCTTAATTCAATAACCCATGAATTATGAGGCTGCGCCTCTCTTGATTTAAAGGTATTTGCAAAATGAGTACACATGATTCACTTTTTGAACGTGCAGAAAATGTTATTCCTGGTGGTGTGAACAGTCCGGTACGCGCCTTTGGAAGTGTCGGAGGAACTCCGCTTTATGTAAAATCAGGTAAAGGTTCTAAAATTCAGACAGTCGATGGTCGTGAATTGACGGACTTTTGCTGCTCCTGGGGGGCGATGATTCTCGGACATGCAAATGATGAGGTTACTCAGGTCTTATCTGAACAGGCCGCTTTGGGAACCTCCTTCGGCATTAATACCGAGAAGGAGGTGCTTTTTGCGGAGAAACTTTGCTCTCTGGTTCCTGCTATGGATATGGTGCGTCTGGTTAATTCCGGTACTGAAGCTATTATGACCGCTTTAAGACTTGCCCGGGGTGTTACCGGACGCAAGCGCATCCTTAAATTTGATGGTTGCTATCATGGTCATAGCGACAGTGTTCTGGTTTCGGCCGGTAGCGGATTATTAACCGGTGGAGCATTGAGCTCCCGAGGTATTCCCCGTCATATTGCCAGCGATACATTTGTGGCCCCATATAATGATTTTAAGCTGGCTGCTGAAGTGATTCATGAGAAGGGACATGAGATAGCCGCTATTATTGTCGAACCGGTTGCCGGCAACATGGGGTTGATAGTACCATCTCCGAATTATCTCAGAAAACTAAGGCATCTGGCAGATTGCTGTGGGGCGATACTGATTTTTGATGAGGTTATCAACGGATTTCGCTTTGATCTTTCGTCATATGCTTCGATTGTAGGGGTGAAACCGGATCTGATAACACTTGGCAAGGTTATTGGAGGTGGTTTGCCGTTGGCGGCTGTGGGAGGCAAAGATGTCTTTATGCGCGAATTAGCGCCTCATGGTTTGATTTATCAGGCTGGCACACTCTCTGGTAATCCGCTGGCGGTCTCAGCTGGGCTCAAAGTGCTGGAGGTGTTGGAACGCGATAATCCATATCCTGGTATTGCGGAGCGTGGTGAGCGCATGGCCGAAATAATCAACAGCGGAGCCAAAAAGAAGGGTGCGCCGCTTCATTGTGCCCATTATCGAGGTGTTTTCACTATTTTCTGTTCAGATCAGCCTGTGCTGGATTTAAAGGGCGCTAAAAAGTGTGATACGATTGCCTATGCGCGGGTGTTTAATGAACTACTTGAACGTGGTTTTTATATTCCCCCATCGCAGTTTGAAGTCGGTTTTATATCGGCTGCTCACTCTATGGATGATATCGTCAAATTTGCAAATGCAGTTGTTGATGCCTGCTGAATTAGTCAATAGTCTGGAGACTGAACCATAATGAGAATTTTTAAAGATCCTCTCGAGATGCAACGCTGGTCTATGGAGCAACGCGTATGCGGGAGCAGTATTGGCCTTGTGCCGACTATGGGTTATCTGCACAATGGACACCTGTCTTTGATTGAAGAGCTTCAGGCTGAGTGCGATCTTGTTGTGCTCAGCATCTTTGTGAACCCCACTCAGTTCGGACCGGATGAGGATTTCGGAAAATACCCCAGAGATGAAAAGGGCGATCTGGAAATGTGTGAGAATTCCGGGGTCTCTGCGGTTTTTATCCCGGATGTTGATTCAATTTATGATCATAGTGCGAGCGTCTGTGTTGTAGAAAATCTACTTTCGCTTGGTCTTTGTGGCGGTTCACGTCCCGGACATTTTCGTGGTGTCTGTACAATTGTTGCTAAACTTTTTAATATAGTTCAGCCTAATGTTGCTATCTTTGGACAGAAGGATTATCAGCAGGTTTCTATTATCAATCGCATGGTTATTGATCTCAATTTCCCGGTTGAGATTAAAATAGCTCCGATTGTTCGCGAGATTGATGGTTTGGCAATTAGCTCCAGAAATATTTATCTGAGCGAGAATGCTAGAGTCCAGGCGCTTTCTCTAAGCAATGCATTGCAGCAGGCGCATGAGAGATTTTTTGCCGGGGTGTCGGATGCATCAGAACTTAAGAGCCTGATGCGCGAAATTATGCATGACAGCGCTCTTGATATCGATTATGTCGAGATTGTAAATTCCGCTACTCTGGCTCCGGTTGAGATGGTTGAGATGGGCGATGTGGCAATGATCGCGGCTTTCTGTGATAAAATTCGCTTGATCGATAACTGCGTGATGTAATGAATAAACTTGAGAAACTGCAACATATGCTCACGGGATATGGGCGGGTTGCGATTTGTTTTTCCGGTGGAGTTGATAGCACCTTCCTGTTGAAAGTCGCGGTTGATCTGCTTGGAGTAGATAATGTTTTTGCACTTCTGGCAGATACTCCCGCGATGCCGCGTAGCGAAATTGCTCTGGCCTGCTCTCTGGCAGAGTCGATCGGGTGTGCCTTTATCATGATTCAGACGAATGAGCTTGATGACCCTGTCTACATATCCAACCCGGTTGACCGCTGCTACTACTGTAAACAGATTATCTTCGGTCAGCTGATCAGCGCTGCCCGTCAGCGCGGCTTTAATGTGGTGCTTGACGGTAACAACTTTGATGATGCCGAAGATTACCGTCCCGGACATAAGGCCGCTCTCGAAATGGGGGTTGAAAGTCCGCTGATGAATGCGGAACTCACAAAAAGTGAAATTCGTGTTTTATCCAGTGAACTTGGGCTTACGACCGCGAATAAGCCGGCTCTGGCCTGCCTTGCAACTAGAGTTCCGACCGGCGTATGCATTACCCGCGAGCTGCTGAAAAAGATTGAACTTGCGGAACAGGTGCTTTGGAATGCCGGTTTCGTTCAAGTGCGGGTGCGGGATCTTGGAGATACGGCTAAAGTTGAAATTTCTGATGCGGATTTTGCGAAATTCACCGATCAGGAATTACGCCGTAAACTGGTTAACGGCATCAAGGCCGCCGGTTACGCCGCAGTTATGCTTGACCTGACTGCTCTGAAGCGCAACTAGCTCAGCAGGGTCGCTCGCGGCCCGAATCTAGCTCAGCAGGGGCGCTCGCGGCCCGAATCTAGCTCAGCAGGGTCGCTCGCGGCCCGAATCTAGCTCAGCAGGGTCGCTCGCGGCCCGAATCTAGCTCAGCAGGGTCGCTCGCGGCCCGAATCTAGCTCAGCAGGGGCGCTCGCGGCCCGAATCTAGCTCAGCAGTATCCTTTTTTACTTCTTCGGTTGGATATTGGATATTGAATATTGAATATTGCCTCCTACCGCATGGCAATGCACTCAATCTCAACCAGGCTGTCTTTTGGTAGACGGGCAACCTCAACCGCGGAACGGGCCGGTTTATGATCCCCGAAATTGCTTGCGTAAATAGCATTCATTGCGACAAAATCATTCATATCTTTAAGGAAGACTGTCGTTTTAACAATATTGTTCAGCGATAATCCGGCGGCGGCGAGCACCGCTTTAATGTTTTTGAATACCTGCTCGCTCTGCTCCGAGATATTATCTCCGGTTATCTGCATTGTTGCCGGATCCAGCGGGACCTGGCCTGATAGGAAAATGAAGTTTCCGAGGTCCAGTGCCTGTGAGTAGGGGCCGATCGCCTGTGGTGCATTTTTGGTACTGATGATTTTCATTTTTTATTCCTTTTCCATTAATTGATTCGCTATATCGAAATTGGTTCTACCTTAAGAAAAGTTTACAGGCCGGGTTACAGGTTTCTTCAACATATTTATAGTTTAGCTTGGTTGCAAAATCCTCAAAGCTGAGGCTTGATCCCTCTGGTATCTGTAACCCGATACAGACCTGTGCATAGCTGCCGCCCTGTTTGCGATAGTTGAAGATTGAAATGTTCCATTCTTTGGGAACATTTTTTAGGAACTGAAGCAAGGCGCCGGGACGTTCCGGGAACTGAAACCCAAAGATTCGTTCGTCTCTGAGGTGAGTGGCAGCACCACCCGCCATGTTGCGAAGATGTGCTTTGGCAAACTCATTATCGTTAAGATTGAGGGTCTCATAGCCCTTGGAGCTCATGTTATTTAAAGTTGTTTTTAATTGTTTGCAGTTGCTGGCAAGATTGATTCCTACAATTAAGTGGGCCTTAACCGGGTCATTGCCGCGGTAGTTAAACTCGGTTAGGTCGTAGCCCACCAAGGTTTTATAGAACTCACGCATACTTCCCTTTACCTCGGGTATAGTTACTGCCAGCAGAACTTCCTTCTGCTCCCCGATTTCGGTTCGTTGCGAAACATATTGGAGCTGTTTGAAGTTTAAGTTAGCACCGCTTTCAACTGCCATTAGGTGAGAACCACCGGTTTTTTGTTGGAGAGCGTACTTTTTCAATCCTGCCAGAGAAACTGCCCCGGCCGGTTCCGCTATCGAGCGGGTATCATTGAAGATGTCCCGGATGGCGGTACAGATCTCATCGGTGCTGACTGTAACTACCTCATCAACAAATCTGAGGGCCATTTTGAGGGGTTCTTTGCCGATGGTAGCCACTGCAACTCCGTCAGCGAATATATCAATGCTTGGCAGTGTGACGCACTTGCCTGCCTTTAGAGCAGCAGAAAGGGATGCCGCATTCTCAGGTTCCACCCCGATAATCTTTATCTCCGGACGAAGACATTTTATGTAGGTCGCCATCCCTGCGATAAGCCCACCTCCACCGACGGGAATAAAAATTGCATCGAGTGGCTGCTTGTGCTGGCGCAGAATTTCCATCGCTATGGTGCCCTGCCCGGCAATCACATCAATGTCATCGTATGGGTGAATGAAGAACAGGTTCTTTTCTTTTGCGATTGTGTGAGCATGTGCGCATGCTTCATCAAAGCTGTCACCATACAAAATAACAAGAGCCCCGTTTTCTCTGACCGATATAACCTTTATCTCCGGTGTGGTAACCGGCATCACAATGGTTGCCTTTATTCCTGATATTTTTGCTCCGAGAGCAACTCCCTGAGCATGATTGCCGGCTGACGCAGCAATTATGCCAGCCCTCTTCTGTTCTTCGGTAAGAGATGCTATTTTGTTCATTGCGCCGCGGATCTTGAACGAAAAAACTGGTTGCAGGTCTTCACGCTTAATGTAAACTTCGTTATGGAGCGATTTACTGAGGAAGTGCATACGGTCAATAGGTGTCTCGATTGCCGCATTATATATTTTGGCATTGAGTATTCGTTTTACATAATCCAACTGCTGCATAAACGGTCCTTTCAAAGAAGAGATTTTCAGGTTCAAATCTAAGACAGAGTGATACTATCAAAGTGAAAATTAGTTGCTATTCTCTCAACTCCTGCCGTAAAAAACAAGAAACTTAAGCAACCAAACTTTAGGACTTTAGAACTCTCGAACTTCCTCATTCTCTTCTATGCAACGCGAAGCGTTGTTGTCTAAAGCTGCGGCGTTTAATACACAACCAGACATTGAGAGAAAATGGTTGCGTACATCACAAGAGCTCAATTTGGTTGCGGCTAAAAGCAGATTTAGTTGATTAAAACACACCATCATCTATCTGGCCGGTCTGCTGTTTGAGACGTTTCCATGCATCAAGGTAGCTTTGAAGATATGAGTTTTCCGGCTTCTGAAGCATGGTTTCCAGCATATTTTTTACACGCATTTGCTCGGTAATGTACTCAGCATGACTGAATTTTGCAGAAAAATGGGCCATGCGCAGCCAGACCAGATATGTTGTTAGGGCATCAAAGCAGTTATATTGTACAATTTGATCTAATTTTCCGCTGTAGTAAAGCCCGCATACGTCATCGCCGCTGGTTTCAAGCTTGCCTGGAATTCCAGATAGAGTTGCAACTTCGTTGAGGGTAGCTGTGAAGCCTTTCCCAAAGCCGCTGACAATATTCATCAGGTCGACATCCTGGCTTTCCCATGGCTTTGCCGCAAGGCGCTGACTGAAGGCCAGCAGCGACATGCCTTTGAAAATAGCTCTCTGGGTTAGAATACGGAGGTCTGCATTGCGGGAGTTGTATCCCACAAGCTGTGGGTCTCTACGGCCGACACCTTCTTCGAGAAAGCGCTTGAGAATGTAACCTTCATCCTGTGTTATGTCGGCGGTCTCTTCAGGCAGAGCTTGTAAGTAGAGCTGTACCGTGCCGTTTGCGCCTTTACGGCGGATGATCATAGCGATGGATACAACCCGACAAAGGGCGGTCTTAAGAAACGGCATTGGCACATCTTCAGTAGCGCCGCCTTCCTGCCACATTATCTTGAGTACTTCGCTCTCAGGCAGATCTTCAGGGAGTTTGTAGAGCAGTCTTCCGGCGAGAAGGTCGGGAACCCATTCACAGTCAAATGCCCAGACTTCATTTGGTATATTGGTTATCATGGTATGTTCCCCTCCGCATTTGTATGAATGGTGTCATCATGTCCGAAAAGTTGCGGCTGCCTTAATTCAAGTATGCCTTTAAAATCTGCTTCAATCTTTAAGCGTATATGAGTGGTGCTTTTGTTTAACTTTATCTTGCGGGTGATGGCCGAAACATCAGGGCCTTCGTTTGATCTGCCTCTGACTTCAAAGCTGTTGATCTTTGATCTTTTCAACGTGCCGTCATCAGACTGTATATATGATATCAGCTGATATACGACACAGCCTTCAAAGCCGACTCTTTTTCGTATTCGTCCTTTGATCCGCACGTAGTTAAGTTCACCTCCGCTCAGGTTGACCACAGGTGATTCTATTATGAACTTAGATAAATTTTTGTGGGTCACTATGATTTGATTTTCGTTGAGATGTTTTGCCGCTGCAATCTGCTGTGTGTTGCGGTTCTCAAGTAAATATCGCCAGCCATAGATAGGTTGCCCGCTTGTAATAGAGGCTGGAAAGGCTGCTGTAAAATTACGGAATCTTGCCGCTGATCGGTTGAGCTCTATCAATGGCATATTTGCTTCAGGAACAACTAGAGAGGGACTGGGTAAAGGCCGGGCCTTTTTAGTATGCTGAAGCAGGTAGCCCCCTCCACAAAGCGAGAACAACGATATAATGCAGATCACAGCTCTGTATTTTTTGATACTTTGGCTCTGTGTGCTCTGAATTTTTTTAAGCGTGTTAATCAGATGATGCTCGCCTTCCAGAGGTTTAGTGAACGAGAGCCGTTTACGAACATCGGGAAGAGATAGATCCGAGAGCTGTTTTTTAACCCATGGAATTTCATCAAAGCCACCAGCTTTCAGTGAGCGGTTGTAGGCCTGATAGTCAAAGGGGAGGTGACGAAAAACTATGCTTTTTTCAATAGAGTCATAAATGCAGTAGGTCGATTCAAATTTTCCGCAGCGAGGATAGCCGACAGTACCCGGGTTTATTATGTAGCGTTTGCCTGGCTCCATAATAAAATCACGCGGGGCCAGATAGTGGGAAGCACCGCTTTTGCCGGTGACGTATATTGCCGCAAGATGTGAGTGGCCTACAAAAAGTAATTGCTCCTCGGTAGCGGAGAATGAAGGCAGGGCATCATCTTGACTGATGATATATTTAAATGCACCAGGATTTGAAAAATCTCCGTGTGCGCAGCGGAAATCAGGTGCCTTAAGTGTAAGAGGCATACTTTCAAGCCACTTAAACGCTCTTTTCGATACCATGGTTCTGTGTTTAATAACCGCTTTTTTTGCGGATGCAGAGAATATGATCGGGTTCAGTTTTCCGCAGACAGCCGCATCATGATTTCCCAGAAGGTGGATTTCGGCAACCTGATAAATCAACTCAAGTGTTTCTACCGGTTGCGGTCCGTAGCCCATGCTGTCGCCCAGACATATTATTTTATCAACTTTTTGCCGAGAAATATCGTTTAACACGCTTTGTAAAGCGGTTAAATTAGCATGTACATCTGATATGAAAGCATAACGCATTGAGCATCTGGTTCTCAATTATATGGTTATAAAAAAAAAGCAGGCATTATGCCTGCTTTTTTTTTCGGCAGGTCTGAATTAACCGGCTTCAATTGCTTCGTTAGGACACTCGCCTACGCAAGCACCGCAATCCACGCATGTTTCGGGATCAATTGTGTAGGGGGTTCCCTCATGGATAGCCTCTACTGGACAGGCGTCCTTGCAAAGACCGCATGCAACGCAGTTGTCATTTATTTTATAAGCCATTTTGTTCTCCTCTTTTTTTGCATATATATGCAAGTGTAAAAAATCTAATTTTGTTAGTTGTGTGTATAATAATAAATTCGGGATTGGAAGTCTATTCCATTTTAATGTTTTATCGACTGAATTAGGAACGGTAGTTCGGGGCCTCTTTGATGATCTTGACATCATGTGGATGAGCTTCGCGTATCCCGGCATTGCTGACCCGACAGAGTATGCCGTTCTGCTTCAGCTCGGCAATAGTCTTCGAACCGCAATACCCGAGAGATGATTTAAGACCGCCACTGAATTGAGTCATAACTTTTTTGACTGTGCCTGTATACGGAACAATGCCTTCAATGCCTTGCGGGGTCAGGTCATCATCACTGACGTTTTCCTGTCCGTAACGCTGACGACTGCCCTTGCCCTCTTTCATCGCAGCCAGACTTCCCATGCCGCGGTAGATTACATACTGTCGCCCTTCATGAATGATCTTCTCGCCCGGACTTTCGGAGGTGCCAGCCAGAATTGAACCCAGCATAACAGTGTCGGCTCCGGCCACAAGAGCTTTGGGAACATCGCCAGAGAGTCGTATGCCGCCATCAGCAATAACAGGTATGCTGCCTTCAAGCGCATTGGCCGCATCGTAAACCGCTGTAATCTGTGGAATGCCTACTCCGCAGACAACCCTGGTGGTGCAGATTGAGCCGGGACCAATTCCAACCTTAACCGCATTTGCCCCGGCGTCGCGTAGAGCCAAAGCTCCCTCCGCCGTAGCAACATTGCCTCCTATAACATCAATATCAGGATAATTTTTGCTGATCCAGCTTACCATATCCAGAATGCCTTTGGAGTGTCCGTGGGCACTGTCGACCACTACCACATCAACATCAGCATCTGCGAGCTGTTGCATGCGTTCATGGTCGCCGGCACTGACAGCTGCCGCAACTCTCAGACGGTAACGAGTGTCACGATTGTATAAAGGACGTTCGTTTTCAACCAGCTCTCTGACATCACTGAATGAATACAGAGCCACCAGATTGCCGTTGCTGTCAATAAGTGGGAGCTTGCCTATCTTGTGTCCCATCATAACCTTGTAGGCCTGCTCTAAAGTTGATTCAGCGGGGGCTGTAATAACATCGGTTGTCATTACATCTTTAGCGGTTAACGCGCATTTGTTTGCGAAACGTATATCACGTGATGTTACAATGCCTGTTAATTTACCGTTCTCATCAACAATTGGAAAACCACTGAATGATAGATTGTGCTCATTTCGGTACTGGTTGATATAACTCAGTGTGTCGTTGGGTTTGAAGGCGATCGGTTTCATGATCAGGCCGTTAAGGTAGTGTTTAACCCTGCTGACATGACTGGCCTGTAACTCCGGAGTAAGATTCTTATGAATCACACCGATTCCACCCAGCATGGCCATGGCGGTGGCCATTCCTGACTCTGTCACGGTATCCATGGCTGCACTGACAAAGGGGATGTTGAGTGTGATGCGATTTGTCAGTTTTGTGGCTAAAGAGGTGTCATCCGGTAGAAAATCTGCGTAGCGTGTAACTAGTGTTACATCATCAAACGTTAACCCCTGATGCGGGAATTGCTTCATGAAAGCATTAATTTTTGGATTAATATGCATAACGGTCCCTTCATTTTGTGTTGCTTTCCTTTAGATATATACATGAATATTGATTAAATCTCAATTAAAAATAATAAATATATGTAAAAAAGATTGCCATGAATAAAGATAAAGGTTACAAAGTTCTGCGTTTGAAGAGTGGTAATTATCTGTCCTCATCCGGGAATTCAGCCGCTGTCTTTGAACTCAACCCGGCAGGTCGTATTGTTAAAACCTTCGGTGGTACAAAAAA
>Ga0307990_1004547_pt1 | contig 10189 bp, 7 predicted proteins | sample EllFjometagen129_FD_203168 | JGI IMG/M metagenome (GOLD analysis project Ga0307990, IMG submission 203168) | Marine microbial communities from Ellis Fjord, Antarctic Ocean - #129 | ecosystem: Environmental > Aquatic > Marine > Unclassified | place: Southern Ocean | collected 2014-10-08
CAGCTGGATATAAAGAGTTTTTTTATAAATATAGATAAAGATATTTTATTTAGTTTAATAAAGAAAAGAACGAATAATGAGGATGTTCTCTGGCTGGCAGAAAAGATAATTTTTCATGATTGCACAAAGAGTTATATCTTGAAAGATAAGAAAAAGCTGTTTAAAGAATTACCCCAAGGCAAAAGTCTTTTTGGGAAGGAAAATAAAAAAGGGGTTCCCATCGGAAATCTCACCAGCCAGTTTTTTGCTAATGTATATTTGAATGAGCTTGACCAGTTTGTAAAACATACCCTGAGGTGCCGTTATTATATACGGTATGCTGATGATTTTGTTCTTTTAGATAGTTCGAGGGAAAGATTAATTAGCTGGATGGAAGAGATAGGGAAGTTTTTACAAGAGAGATTGAGGCTTGATATGAATCCTAACAAAACAAAGCTGCAGCCGGTTTCAAATGGAATAGATTTTTTGGGATATATCGTGAAGAGAGATTACATATTAGTCAGGCGCAGAGTAGTAAATAATATGAATACGAGGTTAAAATATTTTGAGGGCTGCAGGGTTAGGGGGTTGGATTATGAGATGGCGGAGGAACTGAGAGGCTCTCTCCAATCATATCTGGGGCATTTTAGATGGGCGAATAATTATAGGTTAAGAGAAAGTTTATTAAAAAGAAAGATTATCTCAGATTATTTTAAGTTAGATGGTTACAGATTGGTGCGGAAATACAAAATGCATAATAACCGGATGCAAATAGCTGCAGATAAACAGGACGTGAATTAAGGTGGAAATAGATGAAGAGAATAAATAGAGCTAAATCAGTTATATTTGGGGTATTTTTATGATAGGTGTGCTATGTCTTTATCCTTTCCCTTCCCTGGCTTCTCCTGAGGCAGCAATCTTTAAATCTGCAGTGATATGGCGGGGGATGATGAAGGAGATTATGAGTTTGATAAAGAGGTTTTCTCTTTACCCAGGATATATAAGATTGATAAAGCTTATACTACTGAAGGCAGAATAAAGACGATAATCGCCAAAATTTTACCCCTGTAGTTAATGGCGTGCCGGTTTTAGCCGATAGTCCACAGTCCATAGTGGTAATCGAATTAAATGGAGGGTGAATGTTGGACCTGATAGTGAACTTATGGAAGTAAGAATTAGTTATACTGATAGCTCAGGAGTAGCAGGGATTTTTGGCGAGTCGGCATTATCAGGTTTTAAGTTTAGAAAACCAATCTATGTCACCAACGCCTCTGGCGAAGAATTATTCAATTACCAGATGAGAGTAAAAGTAGCAGAGGCAAGTGACAAACTACAAACTACGAACTACAAGAACAAGGAGTTAATGTATATTACCAGGGCAAAATTGAGGCAGACTTTAAAGATGTCCGCTTTACTGCAACAGATGGAGAGACACTCCTTCCTTATTATTTAGAAAATGTCACCGGAGAAAAGCCAAATCGGATAGCGGCATTCTGAGTAAAGATACCTCAAATACCTCCCGAAGGTCTACCTATATATATTTATTATGGTAACTCTACAGCGGAGAGTTTATCTAACCCGAATATTTCATGAATATTATGAAATATTCGCCTCCCGAGAAAGCTGCCCTCTGCAATTTGTAAAATTGCGAGGACTAAAGTCTCGGGATAGAGTCCCTGCCCGCATTTACATCATTTCATATATTATATGAAATAAACGGGCTAATGCTGAGGGGTGAAATACTGGGATTTTGGGCCTACGTTAGCAAGTGAGAAGCTATTTGAGATAGATAAGGTAAAGATGAGCGATGAAACACTACTACTGCTGCTATTCTTTCACTATGGAATAATCTTGATCGCTAGGTATGGAATTAATTATATCGTTGAGGAAGGAAGAGGGCCAAAATGCGTGCTTATGGGATACATAGATGATGCGGCAAGCCGGGCATATGGCAGGTTTTATGAGTATGAAGGCACAATACCGGCAATGGATAGTTTTAAGAGATACGTGAAGAAGTACGGAATACCTCAAAGCGTCTATATGGATAATCATTCTACGTATAAGAATCAGGCAAAATTGATGATAGAGGAAGAATTAGAGGGTAGGCAGAATCCACTCAGCCAGTTTGAGAGGGCAGTAGAAGAGCTTGGAGTACGGTTACAGTTAGCGCCAGCAAAAGGACGAGTAGAGCGGATGTTTAGAACATTCCAGGATAGAGCTATAAAGGAGATCAGGCTAGCAGGGGTAAGTTCGATAAAAGAAGGGAATAAATTCTTTGAGGAGTATTTGCCGAAATATAACAAGAGATTCAGTGTGCTGTCAGCAGAGAAGACAGATTTGCACAGAGGTTTAACTGAAGGGGAGGATATTGATTCGAAATTGTGTATTAAAGAAAAAAGGGTATTAAGGAATGATTACACAGTATCTTATAAGACCCATCTTTACCAGGCGCTGGTAAGGACGAGTGCGAAGAAGGTAACGGTTGAAGAAAGAATAACAGGCAGGATAGTAATAAGCTATAAAGGGAATGTGCTTAAGCATAAAGAGATAGTCAAAAGACCGGTTAAACCTGTGGAGCAGGAACATAAGAACTCGCAGCAGAAGAATAGCTATGTTCCATCGAAAGATTATCCATGGAGAAGAAGAAAGCGGAGAAGTTATCCACAGAATTATGTTTATCAACAAAAAGAAAAAAGCAGCAAAAAAGAAAAAGAACTGCTACTAGTTCATTAACAAAAGAGGACATTTTAACTTTGGTTTGACACAGCCAGCACACGCACTTAACACAGTTTATTAAGTATGCTATAAATATAACGAGGAGTTGAATATTAGCTTTAAAAAGAAGGGGGGGTAAATGTTAAATAATAATTTGATTTTAAAAATATCATTGACTGTCATTAGTTTGTTATTAGTTGGTTTAATTTATCCTGTTCTAAACGGACATTGTTTACTAGGTTTTATGGACAATTCTTCAAAAATAGATGCCGTTCTTGATGTTCCATCTACTATGAGCGCCAATAGTTCTAATTCAGGATCTGTTAGACTCCAAATTAATATACCGTGCATTTCAGAATTTTATTATGATAATGAAACGGAATCAACTGGGGATATAGTTTCGTTTGAGTTTAAGGTTAAAGCAAACCATCCAGCCAAATTGTATATCGCTACCCTAAATGAGGAGGGAGAAAAAATTGGTTGGAAGGCTAATATTCAACAGGGAGATCCTTCAGAGGGAGAGGATATAACTTACAATACTGTTGAGGCATGCAATCCTCTTACAAAAAAATTAGTAAAATTTCTTGAATGGGAAGATAATACTGGGAATGAAGGTTATGATGTAAAGTTATCATTTACCGTTTTAGAGGAAAAGGAAGAACCGTACTTAACTGAGGCAGTAGTTTCTTTGGTACCAGATAGTGACAAAGCATTACATCGTAGGTTAAGAATTTCCTTTCTTGTTAACGGTTCTCAAATTAAAATAATTAAAATAACGGAGGTATACTCTATTCCTTCTTCTTAATCTTTCTATTAGAAATGGGGATGGTTCTATTTTCCCTTCTTTGGCTATTCTCTCTGCAAACGGGTATTATTAACTTTGAACTTATCCTCCAACTGTTTTATAAATTCCTTTGTTCCTAAAAATAATTGGTTGTTAAGGGTATCAGGTTTGTCCAGACCAAAATTTGTTCATTTTAAATTGTAATAACCGCAGTAATTTTTCTTTTTTTTTGCTATTCCCCCCCTTTTTTTGTTAATAACTTTAGTTCTGTAGATACTTGTTCACTTATATATACTTCTCATGGCGTTTTATAATCCAAATTCTGATGGTACCGCTCACCGTTGTAAAAATCAGAATACTCTGTCAGCCCGGTTTTTAAATCAGGTATCGTTTTGTAGTCCTTTATGTAAATATTTTCATACTTTACTGTACGCCATACTTGCTCGATAATTCTGCTAGCGTTTTCTCGCTGCGAAGAGTATCAAAGGTTATTTTTGTCCTGAATTCTTTGCCGAAATTCTTCTTCATCCCGAATCTCTTTTGCCACGAGTTGGTTATACATCATTCCCCACTTTATTTTTGGCAAATTGTGGTCCAGTTTTTCCCGAGTATTATAGACCTCATGAAACGCTTGATTGTTTAACCCCTATGGAGCATATGGAAAACGAGTTGACTAAAATTAAAAGTCTTGTCAAAGCGTTACCTATGTGGTCAGCCAGAACACGGTCTTGACAAATGGGGTCAGGTTACATATAACTATAAGAGGAAATATTTATCGTCAAGCAGCTTTATATTTGATTAAAAATATACTGGTTTGCTCTTAAGACAGTTCGGAGAATTGTTTGAGATGGATTACTCTCCCAGTCTCTCAGGCATAAGGAAGAATGGAGAAAAATTTCAGCAAAAATAAAAAGTCAGCAGTTTTGAAGCAAGCAGTAATGAAATCACTTAAAAAGGAAGAAATGTCAAATGTTGGAGTTTTTGCCTGGAGTGGAAAGGAAAATTGCAAGGGGAGTAACTAAAGTTGTCATTTTTCAAGGATTTTAGGATGGCTTATTTATGCAAGTTGTTTATTATAAAAGGTTTAAAAATGAGGATTTTATGGCATAGTATTTGCTTGTTATTACAATAGAGAAGAGAGAGAATATAATGAATAGAAAAAAAGATAAATGTCAAATGTCAAAATTTATTTCTTATATAAGAATGGGGGGGTTAATTATTCTCTTATTAGGAGTAGGTATCTGTTTTGCTTCGCCGGAGGTTGTAACTTTTAAGTCGGCGATAGTCTGGCGGGCAGATGATAAAGGAGACTATCAGTTTAATGAGCAGACCTTTTCTTCTGCCGGTAGTTATGAAATTGAAAAAGCTTATATTAGCGATGGTAATATAAAAACTTTGACTGCCGGCTGGGAATTTGAAGGTGAAGTGAGATTAAAAATCAGCGTAGATAATGGCTCATACTATATTCCAGCAGTTAACGGTGCCCCGGTTATAATTCCGGATTACATTAAAGGAAATAAGATAAAATGGAAAGCAGAAATAGCTGAAGATAGCAAACTTGAAGAAGTAAAAATTAGTTATTCAGATAGTTTGAATGTTATAGCCAGTTTTGGCCAGCCGGCATTATCCGGGTTTAAATTCAGAAAATTGCTTTTTATCAATAATCCCAATAATAAAGATTCATTTAATGCTCAGGTTCAAATAAAAGTTGCCCAAGATTATATTAATCAGGAATCTGAAGAAGATAGCCAAGAAACAGTAGCGGAGTGCCATGGCAAGATAAGGACAGATTTTAAAGATATTAGATTTACCTCTGCGGATGCAGAAACAGTTATCCCTTATTATTTGGAGAAAATAGAAGGAGAAGCTCCCAGCCGCATTGCAGCCTTCTGGATTAAAATTCCGCAGATTCCGGCAGGAGGGGTAAATATTTATGTTTATTATGACAATTCTGATGCTGAGGATTTCTCTAACCCTGAGGAAGTATTTGATTTCTGGGATGATTTTACCGGACAGGAAATAAATTCTGAAAAATGGGAGATTTATTTGGGAGGAAACGGGGAATGTAGTATTTCTGACTCTCAGTTGAAGTTGAAATCAGCCAGAATAATGTCTAAAGAGTATCAGATTAAAGATGGTCTGATTGAAGTTTTAACCAAACCGGGAACTAATCCTGAAGTCCAGATAATAACAAGAAGAGATGATGAAAATTCCCAAAGTGCCCAGATTGCCTACTCTTCCGGTTTCCAAGGAACAGAACATTGTATAGCAATCGGAAATATAGTCAAAATCAATCAGCCCCAGCCTATTTCAGCCGGAAGCAGCTATTATTATCAGGTTAAAGCCAAAGATGAAGAGATAGAGTTTATAAGAAAGGATTTAGAGTTTCAAGAAGGAGAATCTAAAGAAGTAACGGTAAGCTGTGTAGATGAAGGAGGTTTGACTGTAGGGAATATCGGGCTGGAATGCAGTGCCGGGGGTGTTACTTATTACGATTGGATAAGAGTCAGGAAGCTCTTTGAGCAGGAACCATTTGTGGAACAAGCAGGTTCGGAGGAAGTCCCGGATTCAGCTGTTTTTGATGAAGTCGGCTTATCTGAAAATGGTAATTTGATTTTAAGCCCCGAAAGCATAGCAGGGAGCTACGTCTCTAAAAAAATAGTTTCTCCTTTTAAACCCAGGGTAATAATTCCAAGCTGGTCAATGGCAAGTTTTGATTCTTCTTCTGATGTTGAATCTGAAAAGAGCGGTATAAAGGTAGACGTCTCTGCGAACGGAGGGATAACGTATAAGCTTAATTGTGAAAATGGCAAGCATTACTATGTTTCTAAAGAAGATTTTATTCCGGGCGAGAATTTAATTTACAGAATAAGGTTTAATCTTACTGAGAGTTCTGGTTCAAAGTCAAGTTTTGAAGAGTTTAGTTTAGATTACCGGCCGGGTAAGATTTTACTTATTAAACCCAACGGAGGAGAGGAATGGGAGGTAGGTACTGAGGAAAAGATATTATGGTCTGCTTTAAATTATGAAACTACTTATGAAATGAAACTGGAATATTCTACGGATAATGGCAAAACCTATAACACGATAGCAGAAAGGGCACCAAATATCGGCGCTTTTTCCTGGAAGATACCACAGGATATCCTTTCTTCAGATAAGGCACGAGTTAAAGTATCTGATGCTTGCTGCGATGATATCTATGTTATGTCGAACGATGTTTTTAAGCTCATTGGATTGGATGGGGTTGAGGTGCACGAGGAAGAAGAGGCGTTGATAGAGGAAGCAATAGATTTAGGCAAATTCATTGAGGCCGGTAAGCGGCCGGGCACAACGCTTTATGATGTGCTTATTAAATTAGGTGATAATCACTCACTCGATTCTGAAGAAGATGCCAGGGCCTGTTATAAACATGGCGATATTGTCGTGGTCAGGCCTGCCGGACATCTATGGGGAGCAGAAGAAAGGAAGAGGTTTTTGATAATCCAGGTCTATCTCACTGGGACAGAAGTTCAGGAGATAACCAGGCCCAAAAAGATTGCTACAGGAAAATTGGATGAACAAGGCAGGCCGATTATGAAGATAATTAAAAGAAGGGCAAAGCGGATTAATTTAGATAAACTCGGTCTTTCTGGGAAAGGCCTTAAGACTATGCGCAGCCTCTTAGAGGATAAAACCTTAGCACCAGAGGTTATTGAGGAGAAGTAAAATGTTAAAACTATGCCAATATCTTAACAGCGTTAGGGATAGTCAAACCCACAATTTAGATAACCTAAACACTCAACCCAATTTCTTCAAGGGTGATTTTTTTAAGAGTATCTTTATCTCCAAAACGCTTGACTGCATCAAGGATTTCAATTCCTGCAAGTTTCCCCTTGGCATCGTAATCAGCAGCAATTCCTTCGGTGAGATTTTTGGTAGTTACAGTTGTCTCCTCAAATCGTATGTAAAGGGCATCTACTTCCGGGTCGTATGTAATGCGCATCTGGTTACCTCCTTTTTATCAAAAATAGTAAACGTAAATAGTTACAACTACAATTTTGTTTTCTCTTTCCGCAAAAATTGGCCTGACTTGTTTAGTTTTGTAAGATTTGTTATTCCAGAGTTTATTAAAAACAAAATCTTTACGGCATTCCAATCTGTCCAATTCCGCGGCGCTCCATTTAGAAGTTTTGATAGTAGTAATAATTTCTTCTTCAGTGGTTCCTCGAAATTTAAGCTGGCTTTTCGCGTGTTCGCTGAGCCGGATTGGTTTAATGAACTTTTTCATTGGTATAAGTATAACATAGAGGGAAGAGTAAATTAAAGGGAAATGATTTAAAGATGAGTAAGATAGCAAGATATAACAAAATAGGCAAAGTAAAGACTTCCCTGATAATAGCAGGGGTCCTGATACTATTTGTCTCTTTTTCTATCCTCATCTCTCATCAGCTCTTTGGCCTGGCGCCGGCAGAGGTTGTTAAGACTATCCGGGCAGGGCAGACGATAAGTACTATTCAGGGAGAGGCAAATGCTGTTACTGTCGTTCTTGCTTCGGCTTATCCTAATAACAACCTGAAGGTTGGTCAGACCATCGTTATCAGCGGTACAACAAACTATAACGGCTCCTTTACCATTGCTTCAGTTGCCAGCCAAACAGAATTTACCTATACCCAGGCTGATGCAAATACAACTCAAGAAAATACTGGCAATGCTGGTGGAGATTATTCTTTACTTTCCCTCTGGCAAGCACAGCAAAAGGATTTAACAGCGGGTGATGGTGAGATTGCCATTGCCGAGTGCTACGATGACTGGGCAGGAGGATTGACTGACAATGTAACCATTAGTGGATGGACTACCGACGAAGCTAACTACATTAAGATAACTAACGCTGATGATGCTGCCCTGACGCTTTCAGGAGATATTACGGTTACTGATGAATACGTAGTCCTTGCTTGCGATGCCGCGGTTACCAACGTTGTGGTGAATACTAATGCTGCATTAAAGGTTCTGGGTAATAAGACCTTGACTGCGGCCAATAATATCAATATTGGTACATCTGGTTCTTCTGCTGATACGGCCCAAATAGTCTGCGCAGGTGATACTTCAGCTAATCCTCCTTATGGAACAGGTGCAACAATTACTGCCGCTAACATCAATATTTATGGCTCGGCAGGTGCCGGAGGAAGTGTCACTGCCACTGGTGAGGGTTTTGCTCACGATGCCGGAACAGGTGCAGGCGGCACAGGTACATCTGGCTATGGCGCAGGTGCAGGTTATGGCGGCGCAGGCGGAAATTCATCAGATGGAGGAGTAGGCGGTTCTGCCTATGGCTCAGCTACTAATCCTATTGATTTAGGTTCTGGCGGCGGTGCTTCTGGAGGAGGTAGTGGTGGTGGAGCGATTGCCTTAGATGTATCAACCGCTCTAACCATTGACGGTTTCTTAGCCAGTGATGGTAATGGCGGCACCTCTAATGGCGGCGGTGGTTCTGGCGGAAGTATCAAGGTTACTTGTGATATCTTAACTGGTGCAGGCGCAATCCGGGCTAATGGAGGTAATGGCGATAGTACCATCGGCGGCGGCGGCGGTGGTGGTAGAGTAGTTATATACTGTGCTTCTTCCACTTATGCAGGTTCCATGACTGCCTCTGGCGGCACCGGATACCTAAGTGGTGGTTTAGATGGGACGGCTAGTATATTTCCTACAGCTGCATTTAATATCACCGCTACCTTTGATGGTGTTGCTCCTAATGCTCCAACTATTACTGCATTTACTGCAACAGGCGGCACAGCAGAGACTGATATTATTAACACCAGTAATACCGGGTTTGAGGTGGCATTTACCTCACCTGCTTCTGAATATGAAGGCACTGCCCATTTATATTCCAATGGCAGTTTACTTGATACTGATATAACTATAGCTGTTTCAGCTGGTGGAACTCAATATACTTTAACCGGTAATTCTCAATCTATTACTGATTTAGGTGCAGATGGGACTAAGTCATTGACAGTTAAGATTATTGATGCTGCTGGAAATGTAGGAGCTGCTTCTAATACTAAAACTATCACCAAATATTCACTTTCACCACTTGTGAGTAATGTAACCTCCTCTACTGTTAACGGCACTTATATAGCAGGTGAAGTAATAATAATTACAATACAATTTAATCAAGTAGTTACAGTAGTTACAACTGTAGGAACTCCAACTTTAGTATTAAATAGTGGTGCCCAGGTTGATTATTCCACTGGCACAGGGACTGATACTTTAACCTTTACGTATACAATTTTGGCTGGAGAAAATAGTGCTGATCTGGATTATTCAGCCGCCACTTCGTTAGCTTTAAATGGCGGGACAATTAAAGATAAGTATAGTAATAAAGATGCTGACCTTATGTTAGCTGCTCCTGGGGCAGCAGGTTCATTGGGTGCAAATAAAGATTTGGTAGTAGATACGGCCGGTCCAGTGATTTCAAGTGGAACAATGGGGACTGATGGAGATTACATTGATATTGCCTTTGATGAAGGGGTATATAATACTGCTTCAGGTAGTGGTGCCTTAGAGATTACTGATTTTAGTCTAACCTTTACCCAAAATACTGCTGATGGCGGCACAGCTACAAATGTTACCGTTTCCAGCCTGACTAAAACAACAGGTCTAGCTTTAGCAGGCGGCGAAACAACAATCAGGGCAATGTTGAATATAACCGGTCTGCATAGTGGCAAGGAGACTATT
>Ga0307990_1004549_pt1 | contig 10188 bp, 4 predicted proteins | sample EllFjometagen129_FD_203168 | JGI IMG/M metagenome (GOLD analysis project Ga0307990, IMG submission 203168) | Marine microbial communities from Ellis Fjord, Antarctic Ocean - #129 | ecosystem: Environmental > Aquatic > Marine > Unclassified | place: Southern Ocean | collected 2014-10-08
ACTCTTATAAAACGAACCGGATCCTCTGGATGACGGAATGAAATATACCTCGTTGCCAACAACCGTGACTGCCGGCGCAGTGGGATGATCCGGCAATTCTGATATATCCTCAGGAATTAGAGTCCAGTTGACCAAATCTGAAGAATACCAGTATTCACTTGACCCCGTAGAAAACAAAAAATACCTGTCCTTAAACAGCACAATCACCGGATCAGCCGCCATCCTCCTGGAGGGCTTTCCTGGTGTGAAGCGGTATTCCAGGTTCACCGGGTTACAAAACGTCAACAATGCTTGACTGTCTTTAGGATCGGCCACAGCCGTTTGAGAGACAAGTGTCAGCGTCATCGCGATAAGTACAAGCAAGTGCAGTGCAGTTTTCATATTCGGATTCCTTAACGGCCACGTTCTATACAGCTCATATAATTCATACGTCCTCTTATACTACAATAGTTTTCAAAAGATAGCGCGTATTTTTGAGGGTAAAATAGGAGTAAACTCTCGTACTTTATCGTTGCCTTATGCAGCGGTGGCAAGTGCTTCAATTAAGAACTCGAATTTATGATCATGTACGGACGAACTTCCGAACATCACTTCAATTCTTTCCTGCCAAAGCTCACGACGCAGGCAACGCAAGGCGTCCGCGAAGCTGGGAGCACACTTTTTCTGATACCACGGCTGTACAATGAAGGTTCGCTGACGTGGTTTTCGCTGAAGATACCACAACCAGACAATGGAATACAACCAAAGACCCAACGCCGCAGCGCGTTCAGGCGCGGGCGGAAGACTAGTGGCTGCCATGGCAACTGCCATGTCAATCGAGTCTCCGGACAGAATATCTATGACCAACAGGCAATCACTTTCATCTGAGATGGCCTTATGTCAATGTTCTGAAAGGAATTATTCGGGTTGCATTTTTGCACTGCACGCCGTCCAGCAAGTCCCCCAAGGCCAAGGGCAAAAAGAGATAGGTTGGGATGACGCGGATATGTATTTGTTCTATAAGAATGTTTGAACGAATTAAAGGTGTCCGGTACCTTTTTATGCTTAAAATGGTTGCAGTGCAATAGGGAGAGTGATATTCTACGTGTATGTCGAGACCTAAACGCGTAACTCTGGGAGGTTATGTTTATCATGTGCTTAATCGTGCCAATGGCCGATTGAGGATATTCAAAAAGCATGGCGACTTTGAAGCGTTTGAGAAGATCATTGCGCAAGGTCTTGAACGCTTTAGTGTGCGTATCTGTGGTTACTGCATTATGAGCAATCACACATTATGTTGAGCTCAACATAACAGATGTTATGTGAAGCTCCGCATTATGTGGAGTTGAATACTTTCATCGTGGTTTCACCTGCCATTCCTATCGTTTTGTCAATGGTTTACTGCACATAATACGGATGCTTGCGTGAGCTTATCAAGCCACTGCAGAATGTTCGGTTTCTGCCATGGGACCTTCTTCTTTATCCTGGGAGATTCTGCTTTTTCAAGCATCTTCCGTTTCATGTCCATATCAAGTTCGATGTAGATATGCGTGGTGTTGATGTCAGCATGTCCCAGCCAATAACTGATCATGTTTATGTCGTTTCCTGAACGTAAGAGGTGCATGGCTGTTGTGTGACGTATGGTATGAGGGTTGACAGCCTTGGCTTTGAGTGAGGGACGTTTGGCTTGTGCTTTGATACCATACTTGCGCGTAATGTGACGAATACCAAAGCGTGTAATTGGATCCCCATTGGCATTGAGGAACACCTGTTGAGTTGTAATCTCTTTAGGAGTACGCTGCTTTAAGTAGGCCTCAAGTGTGGTGACCGTCTCCGGCCAAAGAGGACAACTACGTGGCTTTTTGCCTTTGCCAAGCAAGGTAGAGCCGGAAAGCCGGGTCGGACCAAACTAAGTTGTTTACTTGCATTAAGTTGCACTCAATGTCACGCTAATTAAGAGTCTTAGAAGCCCCATCTTGCCCCCTAAACGGAGCTTCTAAGAAAACAACAGCAACAACAGGTTCCTAGTCAACCACACATGAATTTGACACAAATCTGTGCGACAAATGAGACATTTATTGATGTGAGGCTCCTAATGGAACTGCTTTCATTTTGAGCATGAACAAAAAGCCATGCCTGGGGAATAGAATTCTCCTGTATTTCCTCCGTCTTGAAATCCAACCATAAAACGATTCTTCAAACATAGAGATAGTCACGTTTTCACGTTTCTTTCTTCCTACTTCTCCATTTCTTACCGCGAAAGGTACGAACTGGCGCGGTATCGAGATGTTTCTTACCCGTCTAATGCCCGATAGGCTCCGGAAGTACACTCAGCGTATGCGAGCCGCTGCGCGTCTCGGAGTTCCTTCCGTCAGTCGCACGCCCATGACTCACCTACCATTCACACCGCAAAGAAAACATTGGATTTGGAAACACCTCTTAACTTTAAAAACATCTTGCCACAGATGGATACAGATGCACACAGATGCTATCGCGTATTCGTAGCGTTTTTCTTGTGCGTGGGGACGCCGTCAGACACGCTGGCGCGTGCCACCTCCCAGGGAGAGGTTCGTCCTGCGGGCCGTCTCTGTTCTTCAAGCAAGCTTGATCACAGAGCCAGCCTTGGACTTGGATGACGGCTTGAATATGTAAACTGAAGGGTCCTCCCAGTTTGCATGTGAAACAACAGTATTCTGTTCAAGAATCCACGACCCGAAAAGGATCTTTATTGGTGCGACAGCGTTCGTGGTTTTCGGGTGGTTCGTGGTTAATAAGTCTCTTAAATAATTCACGGAAGATCCGATCAATACGTTCAAGTGCTTAAGCATCACGATGCTAATAATTGAAGCGGAAAGAGTATAGTATAAATGGTGTCAGCGAGATTGTTTATAATTCGACACCGTTGTCTGCAAACGTGATGTTCGTCTTAGTGAATATAGAGAAATAAATACATCTTGACATGTACATGCAAACAATGTACAAATATTGATATGAAGTACGAATGGAATCCTGACAAGAATGAATGGCTCAAAAGAGAACGGAATATTTCTTTTGAAACAGTAATATTTCATTTGTCTCAGGGAGATGTCTGGAAAAAGAGCGAACACCCTGATCAAGAAAATTATCCGGGACAATGGTTGTATTTTGTTGTTGTCGATGATTACATTTATATCGTCCCATATGTTGTTGAGAAGACGTATGTCTTCTTGAAAACAGTGATTCCAAGCCGGAAAGCAACAAGAGATTTCAAAAAGGAAAAACTGATATGAAATACGATAAGGAAGAAAAAGCAATATTAGATGCATACGAAAGCGGGCAACTAAAGTTAAAAACTCCCTCGAAAAAAGAGATTGAATCAATCAAAGCCGCAGCAAGCAGCACGTTCAAAAAAGACAAACGAATTACAATCCGTTTGTATGATCATGATTTTAAGGGTATTCAGAAAAAAGCAATCGAAATGGGCATTCCCTACCAAACGCTGATATCCGGAATTATTCATCGGTACATTGAAGGCGATCTAACTGCAAAAACCGGATGATAATTCTCTATGTCGTTGAGCAGTAATTATCAAGCTAGAAAATCGCACGGTCAAGAAAAACGTGTTTAAACTCAGGGCCCAAATCACTTTTATTGCAAGTGACCTTTTGGGGCCAATTGATGACCCCGTTGTTTTCCAGCTTAGACTTCGACTGATGATGTAAGTACCATGTTGCAAACAAAGCCGGGTCGGACCAAACTGAGTTGTTTACTTGCATTAAGTTGCACTCAATGTCACGCTAATTCAGAGTCTTAGAATCCCCATTTTGCCCCCTAAACGGAGGTTCTAAGAAAACAACAGCTTCCTAATCAACCATACATGAATCTAATACAGATTTGAGTGATGGATGAGAGGTCTGTAAGGGATACTCACTTTCTTGACGAGCTACTAGTCCCAAAACAAGCGTACTCTAAAAGAAGATTACTTGTCTAAATGCAAAAAAGTACTCGAAATGCCAGTTTCAATGCAATACAATGAGTTTGCAACAAACAATGTCACTACATGAAGAAAGGCATTTCAAGTGAAAAAGAGAATCGCTAAAATCATCAGAAAACGCAAGCAAAAAATCAACAAACGCATTGATCGTGACAACTATCCCACACATGAAGGTCCAGTACTCAATACGCCCAATATTCAGTACGATATGTCCGAGCGAGATCGAGGGATCGCCTACGGTGGGATCGGAGCTGTCCAGGCAATGGTCAAGCAATTGCAGTTGGATCAGGTCATCAATGATAAAGTGCGTGTCTTCAAAATACACAATCCGTATTACGAATCCGATCATGTGCTCAATATCGCCTACAACATTCTCTGTCAGGGAGACTGTCTGGAAGATATTGAACGCCTAAGAAATGATGAATCCTACCTGGATGCCCTGGGGGCGATTCGCATTCCAGATCCTACGACAGCCGGTGATTTCTGCCGACGATTTGATGCAGAGAAAATCAAACACCTGCAAGAGGCTATCAATCAAGTGAGAGTCAAGGTTTGGAAACAGCAAAACGCTTCGTTTTTCGAAAAGGCGATTATTGACGGTGACGGCACCATTGCTCCAACCACCGGCGAGTGTAAGCAAGGCATGGACATTTCGTACAACGGGATCTGGGGATACCATCCGTTGGTGGTCTCCCTGGCCAACACCCAGGAACCACTGTTCCTCGTCAATCGCAGTGGCAATCAGACCAGCAGCTCTGGCGCGGCTGCATATTACGATCAAGCGGCGGCTCTTTGTCAACAAGGCGGTTTTAAATCCATTCGTTTTCGAGGTGATACGGACTTCAGTCAAACGGCCTATCTGGATGACTGGGATGACCAGAAGATTGAGTTTAACTTCGGCATCGCAGCCATGCCCAATCTTGTTGAACTGGCCGAAACCCTGCCGGAAGCGGCCTGGGAGCCCCTTGCACGCAAAGCCAAGTATACGGTCAAAACCAAACTCCGCACAAAACCTGTGAACGTCAAGGCAGACATCATCAAGGCCAGGCAGTTTAAGAACTTTCGTCTGCAATGTGAACACGTAGCTGAATTTGACTACAAGCCGACCCTGTGTAAAAAGTCGTATCGCATGGTGGCGTTACGTAAGAATATCTCTGTGGAAAAAGGGGATGATGTTCTCTTTGATGAGATTCGGTATTTCTTCTATATCACCAACGATCGTCAGATGTCCAAGAGCGAGATCGTCTTTGATGCCAATCAACGCTGCCAACAGGAGAATCTCCTGGATCAGTTAAAAAACGGTGTGCATTCCATGCGTATGCCGGTGAATACCTTGGAGAGCAACTGGGCGTACATGGTCATGGCCTCGTTGTCCTGGAGTCTGAAAAGCTGGATGGGCCTGCTCTTGACGACTCAAGGTCGTTGGGCCTCTCGTCGGCTCCAGGAAAAGACCGACGTAATGCGTATGGAATTCAAGAAGTTCTGCCATTACTTTATTCACTTACCCTGCCAAATCATTCACGGCGGTCGTCGTGTGATTTACCGGATACTGGGCTGGAATAAATATCTCCCCGTCCTATTGCGAGCGTTTGAAAGCTTCCGCCGCCCACTTCGTTGTTGAGCCCTCAACGGAAATCGTGGTACGGATGCCGCGACAGGCTTGAACCCCTTTAGAAAAAGAAAGCAGAATTGAATGACCCAACCACAATTGAATAGCCTTGACTGAAGCGATCAGAAAATCGTGACGAAGGAAAGTTTATCCACAATGTAACAACCAAACTCACTTAAACAGGCCTCCAGAGTACACTTGTTTTGGGCCTAGTTTGGTCTTTGCAGGTGGATCCTGTGCCCGGAATGGGTGCTTATGAGGTTATAATGGATGCACATACTGGAGACCTCGTTTATTATAAGACGACTTGTACTGGCATAAGATGATAGTCACGATTTCTGGCTTTCTTAATATGAATCATAAAAGCCACAAAAGTACCGTAAAATAGGATGAAACTTTGCGTCTTCCGCGCGTTTTGCGAGAGACTGGTGTATGAAACCAACAACGAATAATAATTAAAAACGAGGTGATCTATGAAAATGAAAGAAAAACTTTTTGTTTCAGTGATCTTTGTACTTTTGGTAGTTTATGTCTGTGGGGCTCAGGAGAGGCAGGCTCAGCCTTCGTTTCTGGGCTATTATTCGCCTGTTGACATGAATGTAGAGCCCAATGCGCCGGGGTACAGCTTGCCTTTGGATATCGGTTCGATTGGCAACTGGACTGAGGTGAATAGGTATCTGAATCTGGAGAGTGTCGAAACGCTGATTCGGCAAAATGGATTTGCTGTGATGGAACATGATTTTGGATTCGTGGATCCCAATCGTGATGACATGGCCAAGCCCTATGCGTATTTGTCTGACCGGGATATTCCCTTGTTTGTCAGTGTGGACACGTGGTTGCATCTGTATCACATTCAGTTTGATGAGACACTGCGGGAGATCGAGGAACAGGTCTTTGTGGAAGACTTGACAGCCCTGACCGGTGTCTTGCAGGCCAATATGGTCAACACGTTGCTGGTGTCCAAATCTGGGGATCCTGATTTTTGTGAGGCTGTGGAACGGAACCTGGCTTTTGTATCAGTGGCGTATAAGCTGCTGGTGCCGGACAGTAATATCCCTCCCATGGTGGAGACGGATGTTACGCGTGAATTGGACAAGATTGCTGCTCACAGCGGCTTTCAAGAGAGCAATATTTTTGTCTATAAGGAAGACTACTCGCAATATGTACCGAGGGGTCATTACACACGTAGTGAGACCTTATCCCGCTACTTCAAGGCCATGATGTGGTACGGACGCATGGGATTTCTGCTTAAGGGATCGGACAACTGGGGGCCCGATGGAGAGGCTTTGATCAGTGTGCAGGACGCTCGCATCCAGACAATTCAGGCAGTCAAGCTGGCCGAGGCCTTGCGTGATGCCCAAGTGGGGCAGCGAACCGGTTTGGCTGTGTGGGATCGCCTCTATACAGTCACGGCATTTTATGTGGGACTGGCTGATGATCTGACACCCTACGATTATCTCTGGGCACTGGACCAGGTTTGGGACCATTGGGACATACCCAATGGAGATTATACCCTGGCCGTCAAGGCCGAGCTGGCAGCCTTGCCTTCGCCGCAGATCTATGGTGGCACAGGCAACGTGGTGGTTCCGGATCCAGTGACCGACGACTCCCTGAACGAGGTCCTGGACAAGACCAAGGGGCTGCGTTTCATGGGCCAGCGATTCGTGCCGGATTCGTACATCTTCCAGCGTCTGGTCTTTCCCTCAGTGGAAGACTCCTTTCAGATGCCTGCCTCGGATGTTCCATTTACCTTTGGTTTTGATGGGGGAGGTTTTTCGCGATGTTACCCGCGCGGTCTGGATGTGATGGCTGTGCTGGGCTCCCGCATGGCCTTGAAGACCTTGATGGATGATGGGGATACGGATTACTTCAACTACTGGCTGCGCTTTGGCCAGCTTCGTTCGGAGTTTGATGACCTCAGCCGGGCTGACTGGCATGCCAATCTGTACTGGGGCTGGCTCCATGCACTTGAGTCGCTATTACCAGAATTACCTCAAGGGTATCCCAATTTTATGCGTACACAAAGCTGGCAGTCTCATCAGCTCAACAGTGCCTTGGCTTCGTGGAGCCAGTTGCGCCATGACACCATTCTCTATGCCAAGCAGAGCAACACAGCAGGGCGGATCGGTCTTCCAAGTCAGGTACCTCCTGGTTATATTGAGCCCCAGGCTGAGTTTCTCACCCGCCTTGTGGAACTGAACCGCATGACGCGCGATGGACTATTGGATTTGGATGTGTTGTCCAACGAGGCTCAGCACCGACTGAGTAGTCTGGATGACCTGTTGGTGTCTGCCCTGGAAATCACCAAGAAGCAGTTGACCCATCAGTCTCTGTCCAATGAAGATACGGCATTTATCAAGGGCTTACCTGGCAGACTGGACAGAGCAGTGCTGGGGGTGGAGGATGCAGGACTCAAAACCACCATGGTGGCTGATGTCCATACCCACGGTGTGGAAAAAATGGTTGTGGAAGAGGGCACCGGCAAGGTGGATCTCATTGTGGTGGCCTGCCCGGCAGCAGACGGATCCGTCTTTTTGGCTGCCGGACCGGTGCTTAGCTACTACGAATTCAAGCACCCCATGGATGATCGTCTGACTGACGAGGCCTGGCGTGACATGCTGGAAAGTGAAAATAAGCCCAATCGCCCAGTGTGGTACGAGACGCTGATGCCCTAAAAATTATTCTCTCGCCAAGACGCCAAGAGGTAGGATGAAAAAAGAAACTGAACCACAGAGAGCACAGAGATTCACAGGGAAAAGATTTGAGAGGCAAGAGGTAAGACAAAAAATATATAGGGAAAAACGAGGGAATTATGAATCTTAAAACACACTATGTTATCGCTGTATTAGCTTCAACAATGATGAGCGGCGAACATTAGTTGATGCTGCTTTGGCCATGGGCCGGGATTTGATGGAACAAGTAGCGACTATTGTAAAGCCGAAGACCAAGGAGACTTTATGACTTACAAGACTGCGACTCTCTGCCTTGTACTCTTAATAGTACCGCATAAATTATTCGCCACAGAAGTGGTATGGCAATACCCCTGCCAAATCAACAGAAAATCTGTATTGGAATGTGACTGCTGGATCGGGATCAATGAAGACTGGAAGGTAGGAATGGAAATTATCGTTGACCCTGAACTCTATCTAGTGGGCGCACCACTCTCAGATAAAACCGCAGTGACAATCACCACTGACAAATGGATCGAATTCGGCTTTGCAGGAGAAATCACTGACGGAAATGACTCGGACCTCATAATTCGCGAAATGGGACGAATGGGGGAAACCGCCTTAGTGTTCCTGTCTGATGGACATGACAGAACCTATGCATTGGGCGTTGCCACTGCCTCGCATGATCTGGACCAACAGGCGACAATCTGTGAATTTGATTTGGCACATGTTCAACCCGGTTTTGCACCCACAGCTGTTCGCATCATGTCTCTGGGCTTAGGCGGCGGTTCCCCAGGTTTTGATGTGGGATCCGTAGAAGCCAGAATCGAAATTCATCCAGATCGTCCTCACCTGCCTTTCCCTGCCGACCTGGCCACTGAGGTCGACCTCAATGCATCCTTGCGATGGACAGGTTCCGAACAAGCCTCAACCGTACAGCTCTACCTCGGACAAGACCTCAGTACTGTCAATCCTGATATATCAACCCCATTTGCAACATTGCCGGGTGATGTTAACCTATTTGAACCCAGCACACCCTGGGAATTGGGACAAACCTACTATTGGCGAATCGTAGAAGTCACCTCTTCAAATCCTTCTCAACAAAACACAGGCGATATCTGGCAGTTCCAGGCGGATCCACATTTCATCGTGAATAACTTTGACCTATACGCAAATGGCTTGCCAACATACAACTGGCAGCCCTCCTCCTTCGAGTTGGATACAAGCCTCTCTTCCTGCAACGAATCAAGCTACGCAGGCTGCAATTGTGCCAAACTGGATTTCAACCTTTATCGTTTTCATACTGCCAGTCTCACATATTTCAAAGACGGTGGTTTGGATTGGGTTCAGCCGGGTGCCACCACGCTGGAATTGTTCTTTCGCGGCTTACCCAGCAATCCTGCCAATCTCAGCCTCAGCATAGGGCTTGAAGACAACAACCAGCAGCAGGTGGCGGTCAAGAACACAGGTGATCCCAATTACATGAATGATGGCAATTGGCACCCATGGCGAATTGATCTGACTGAGCTTGAAAATGTGGATCTACAAGGCATTTCTGCTGTTCTAATACAGATAGATACAAATGATAACACACCCGCTACCGGCACATTATTTATTGACGAAATCCAACTTTGTACGCAAAATCACCTTCCACATGGCCTGCGTCAAACCGATTTGAACAAAGACAAGGAGATCAGCCACACAGATCTGGCCCTATTTGCAGAATCCTGGTTGTTCAATAGCCATGACAACCTGCAGGTCGAGCCCCCGAACGCCCCCTGGTGCCATCTCGCCTTTGATAACAATATTTCAGACAGCCTAAATCAGGCCCAGACCCAGGCTCAAGGCGACATCGCATATACAGAGGGTGTCACAGGGCAGGCCATTGATTTCAATGAAGGCCAGACTATCATTATTGCCAATACATCGCAATGGCAACAAGCCTTTGACCGAGGCAT
>Ga0307990_1004550_pt1 | contig 10187 bp, 7 predicted proteins | sample EllFjometagen129_FD_203168 | JGI IMG/M metagenome (GOLD analysis project Ga0307990, IMG submission 203168) | Marine microbial communities from Ellis Fjord, Antarctic Ocean - #129 | ecosystem: Environmental > Aquatic > Marine > Unclassified | place: Southern Ocean | collected 2014-10-08
AATTGAAATGTATCAAAAACCAACCGCACAGGCCAAAATTTTGAGAATTCCGGCAGGTTTCTGGTCAAGGTTTCAGACTGAATTTCTTTTTTGAGGTAGTTATTGATATAAGCCTTCAGGTCCATAGAGCTATCAGGTGAAAGACAGTGTTGAGGGAGGAATCCTGACACAAGGGACTTATTGAGGTCAATTGTTTTAATCTCCTTTTATTTATGATAATCTGAAGTTATTATATTAATTATCATTTATGGCTGCTGAATTGAGGCGTGCCCTTTGAGGCTGATTACACCCTCCCCTTAATCCCCTCCCATCAAGGGAGGGGAGAGAGAGGTTTTCATCAAGGGAGGGAAATTCACCCGCTTGAAATGGGAAAGAGTCTTTTAAACTTAGTTTTCTGATCAGTGTCTGAACGAAAACCTCGAAATGTAGCTTTCAAGTTTTGGCCTTAAATCTTCAAGGCTTTGAAGTTGCGTTGTTTTTTAATCCAAAATCCGCAATCCCTGCCCGACGGACGGCAGGCGGGCAAAATCTAAAATTGTGCCTGAATCGGCTTTTCGTTCAGGCACTAATTATTCCTTTAAATACGGCTTGCCCAGGGATGCAGGAGCCGCCTCGGAAAAGACCCTGAGTATTGATTCAATAGTCTTTTTGTCTTCTGCCCATCGAAGCACGGATTCCTTGCGGACGAGGTACATTAATAAAAGTGTAAAAATCATCAAGGGAAAGGGTGCAATTTGAAAAACCTGTGCAGGAACAGACGGAATCCACCCCTGAAAATATATTCCCATAACCTGTAAAAAAGAAAAGAGGTATGCCCCTATAGCTGCCCTTACAGGATGCCACCCCCCAAAAATTACCAATGCCAGGGCAATCCACCCAGATCCCTCAGCGCCTTGAGGCCGTCCCCACCCGGGTTTGGTATAAAGAGAAAAGGTAGCGCCTGCAAGACCTACAAGTGCCCCCCCAAAAATTGCATAAAACATTTGCCTCTGCCGGGGATCAATACCCCTTGCATAGGATGCCTTTGGATGTTCTCCCACGGAGCGCAGTTCAAGGCCTAATGGAGTTCTATATATGTACCACCAGCATACCCCGATCAGGATCATGCTCAAATATACCGGTATGCTTTGATTGAAAATAATTTTCCCTAATAATGGAATATCACTTAAAAATGGTATTGGGTGAAGGATTGCCTGGGGTCCAATTATTCTTGAATACGGGTTGCCGAGAAAATATGCAAGGTCCCTTGCCATGAGTGTTAAAACAAATCCAACGGCGACCTGGGATTGCCTGAGATAAATACTAAAAAAAGCAACTATAGCGGCCACACTTGCGCCTACAATAGATGCTGCGGCAAAACCGTTTATTATGCTGTTTGTCTTAAGGGCCACAGCAAAGGCTACCATGGCGCTCAATAATATAGATCCATCCAATGAGAGATTAATAATTCCTGTTTTTTCAGTGATTGTCTCTCCAAGGGTTGCAAGCAAGATAGGTGCAGCGCCTGCAACTACACCGGATAATAACAATGTCAAATCCATTTCCAAAGCCCTAACCCGGATCAACCGGAAAAAATTCTCTCGCAAAGGCGCAAAGTCGCAAAGATTTTTTATAAACATTTTTTCATCATCTTTCCCTTTGCGAAGTTAGAGAAGATGACGCGTTTTTGATTTTCTATCCGTTTTAAACACAAATTTATTTATAAGGCCCTAAGTGTTTCCTCTCATACTTTTTTCCCTTACCCTCCATGCGTAAATTGCAAGGGTTGCCATTACAAGTGTCCCCTGGATTACACCGCTTAAAGATGAATCAAGGTGAAGCATCATGGGCAATTGAATGCTCCCAACGTTTAGACAGGCAAAAAAGAAGGCAATTGCCGAGGCAATCCACACATTGTAATTAGCAACCATAACCACTAAGAGCGCCAGGTAACCATAATTGCTTGATATAGCAGGCAGAAGACGATGATAAACGCCTGTAACCTGTATATTGCCCGCAAGTCCTGCAAATCCCCCTGCAAAAACCATGGCAAAAATTATGAATCTATTTGGTTTCAGTCCGAACAGGTAGGCTGCATCCCGGTTACTGCCGATTGCCTTCAAATTTAACCCTATGCGTGTATACCCTAAAATTAATGCAGTAAAAAAAATAGCGGTCAGCGCAAAAAAAAGGCCTGTTGGTGAAATTCTTATAAAAGACAGATGAGAAAGCCATAACTCCCTTGAAAAAGGTTCAGTCCCACTCATTGAGGCTACCCCAGGACGTCTCCATGGGCCAAATATCAACCAAAGCACTATTCCCTGCGCTATGAAATTCATCCCTAAACCGGCAAAAATTTCATTAACTCCGCCTTTTGTCTTCAGAAACCCTGCAATCAGAGCCCATAAAGCTCCGCCTGCTATTCCCGCCATAAAAGACAGTCCCATAAAAAGAAACGGCATTGATGCCGCTGTGTCGAAACGCAGAATTGCCGTTGAAAATATTGCTCCCATAATCATTTGGCCTTCTACACCTATATTCCATAGCCCTATTCTAAAGGTGTACAAAAGTCCGCATCCACAAATTGTAAGGGGTATCCAGACCGTTATAACATGGGATAACTTTACCCAGGAGCCTAATGATCCCTTTAGTATTTGATAGTAAGCGGCAAAAGGTGGGGCGCCTGCAACAAAAAGTATCAGTGAAGTAAAACCAAATAAGCCGATCAAGATTACTAAGAATTCACGGCTATATCGAAAAAATATTTTAGGGTTTATGTTCACTGGCATATTTACATATCAAGCTTTACCTGCAATTGCTCGCCCCAGTTCATTTATATCTGTTTCTACTGTCCTGACATCTTTAACGATATGACCATCAAAGAAAACCAGCACACGATCAGAAAACATAAGTATTTCATCAAGTTCTGAGGATGAAAATACTATGCTTGCATTCCTCTCACAGTATGAGTGCAGGTATTGCCAAATCCAGTGTACGGATTCCACATCAAGTCCCCTTGTTGGGTTTTCAAGGAGAAGAATGGTTGGCTCAATCGGCAAAAAGGAAAGCAGAAGACGCTGCTGATTCCCGCCGGACAAATGTTCTACCTGCAATTGAGGCGCTCCTTTGATATGAAAATTTTTAATGATTTTTTTGGCCCTTTCATCAGCTTTAGTTCTTCTTAAAAAAAAGTCTTTATTATTTTGTTGAAGCACATAATGCTCTGCCAGGTTAAGCCCTGGTATCAACCCTTCCTCAAGACGAGACGCTGGAAGAAAACTAACCCCTGCCCGTTTAAATACATGATGGTTTTTTTTATTCATTTTTTTATTAAGAACATAAATTGATCCACTACTCATCTGTTTTAAACCCGCTGCAGTACGAAGAAAAACTCCCTGGCCACTGCCCTCCAAACCTGCCAGGCCAATAACCTCTCTCTGTCTGATTTCTACACAGCAGTTTTTAAGGCCTGATAGACCGCCGGATGCATACACCTTATCCATAACAAAAACCGATTTACCTGGATTTATTCCAGGCCGTGAAAGAAAAACAGGGGGATTTCCAAACATCATTTTAAGCAAAACTTCTGCATTAAAGGGTTTGTTTACCTCCCCTGTTACTACCCCTTGTCGTAGTACAGTGACGGTATGGCACATGGCATCTATATCCTCTAACTTGTGAGATACCAGCACTATGCTTTTTCCAGCAGATGCCAGCTCTTTCAGCGCCTGAAAAAGCCCTTCTTTTTGCATGCTTGATATGCCGGTGGTTGGTTCATCAAGTATAAGAACCTTTACTCCCAAGGCCAACAGCCTCAAAATCCCTAACTGCTGTCGCTCCCCTATGGTAAGATTCTTAACAAGGGTATCAGGTTGGAGGCTAAAATCAATATCACCAGCGAGCTCTTCAAAGATATGCCTAAAATAACCCTTCCGGTCTATAATGCCGCTTTTTTGGCCTAATATAAAATTTTCTAAAACAGAAAGCTGGGGAAAATCAAGTGGGTCCTGATAAAGCATTCCAATTCCCAATCTCGACGCATGGTTAGGATCCTCAAACTGAACTTCAGATCCATCTACCAAAATCTTTCCGCTTGTTTTCTCCGTGTACCCTGAAAGTATTTTCATCAGCGTACTTTTCCCTGCACCATTTTCTCCTAAAATTCCATGTATCAAACCTGGCTCAACCGTAAGGCTTATACCATTATTCGCCCTAACAGACCCGTAATGTTTATGTATCTTGTCCAGTTCAATTAACATTGTATGTCATTCCGACTGTGACTTTTCGGTTTTTCTCTAAGAAATATAGATCTTTTTTATTCAGCCACTAAGACACGAGGACACGAAGAAAAGACTAATATCAATAAAGAAATACAAATAAGACCAGGTTTTCTCAATAATATCAATACATCAAATATCAAGCAGGCTTATCAATATAATAATTCCATAATCCTTGTGGCTTAGTGCCTTTGTGGCAATATGCCGGGTAGTTACAATCTTTTAAAAAGATTATTAATAATCATATATCGGAATTTTTCACAGATGAAGCGCCACCTGCTTGTGAGATTTTGGAAAGGATAATATAACAAACAGTAAAAAAAGACAAAGGACAATGACTGTAGCCGATAGCTTAAAAAAGAAACGCCCAGAGGGCTTATTTCCGCCCTCTGGGCGTTTAAAACATGACAAAAAATTACTTTGCGCTACCCTGGCCCTTCATTCCCTTTAAAAGCTGTTTCATATACCAAACTTGCTTGTCCGTGGCCGTTTCACCGTCTTTAATAAACAGGCTCCCATCTTGATAATACATGGGGCCTTTAAGCAAGTTTAGTTTGCCTGACCCAAGGTTCGAAACAAAAGAATCAAGGGCCTTTTTAGAAGATGCTGATAGGGCAGGACCAGGCTCAAAACCGACTAAACTTGTATCTTGGTTATTAATATCCTTCCAGTCAGGGCCTATCCAAAGCCATTCAGATTTCCAGGCTCCATCCATTGACGCTTTTATAAGATTTGCGTATTCAGGCCCCCAGTTAAAATAGGGGACACCGAGACAAACATCCGGGGCTCCTTGACATGCGCCTTTGTAATCATAGGGAATTGCCCAAACACGTTTTCCTTCCTTGTGTTTTTGTACAGCCACTACTACCGCCTCCGTTGTATCTATTCCTGAGACAATTACATCATAGCCTGTATTGAAAAAATTCTGGGCCACCTGGGTTGGGTCAGATGTAACACCTGGAATATTGAACCAGAAGCCTATCCATGTCACCTTAAAGGTTAGATCTGCAGGGTTTTTACCAAGAACTTTGTCCCACGCATATCTGGCTCCTAAATAGCAGGAAGAGGCCAGTCTCCTGGTTTCTTCATTTACAAGGGGTCCTAAGTATCCAATCTTGCCGGTTTTGGTAGTCATAGCAGCTACAAAGCCGGCCATCATTTTTCCATATTCCATACGCCCCATAATATTTGAAAGGTTCTTCGGCGCCTTTTTTGTAAGAACATCATCACCTGAGACATGAATAAAATGGATATCAGGGTGCATCATTGCAGCTTCTCTTACCCCATCTTTCATGTCGTCTGAATTTGCAATAATTAATTTTGCACCTTTTTCCACCATATCATCCGCTAATTGCGTAATGGTAACTCCAGGGCGGTCAGCAGGGTTAACCTTATCAATATATATCATTTTAGTTCCTGAAATCTTCTCTTGAACGTATCCGCCTGCCTCAAAATGGGCCTGGCTCCATCCATGGTCATTGTAAGGTCCTACAAGAAGTAGCCCAAAGGTAAAGGGCTTTGTTGCGCCAAAAACATGTCCCGGTCCAGTAAATGATAAAGATACAACTAAACATAAAACTCCCACGGCCAGTATAAGTTTCTTATGCATTTACAATTTCCTCCTTATTAAAATTAATAAACTAAAGTATATCTATAATCTGCCTTATTATGCCTCATTCTTTCATAATCGTAATAGATTACACACATTCCTGTATAATTACTACAACACCCTTCGGTCAAGCAAAGATTTATTTTCAATAAAATATCTTACAATGCTTTAACCTTTTGAAGCAAACTAAAATTCTTTTTGTTTCCTCATACTACCCATTTTCATATAAAATCGTCTGTAAGCTGCCTTTTACACACCTTTTACTGATTGCAATGTAAACATATTTTTTGGAACGCTCTTTAATGCTCTATCCCGCCATATTTGTAGATTATAGTATCCGTCATTATTTTTAAATATCCGCGGCTTATTTATCATTTCAAGATACAAATTACTGAAGCGCACCATAACCCTTGACAACTGATATGGTGAGTCTGTATATATCATTGCCATGGTTCCGTTTCTTAATAACATTTCAGCAATAAGCATTCCAAAAAAAGTAAAGGCCTGGTCTTAAGGCCTGAGGCCTTTTTAGGATAACTTTCTAAAGGGAGAATAATCATGCATGAGCAACTTGAAAATATAGATGAAATTTTGCTTATGGGGCCAGGGCCGTCCTGCATTGCACCTTCCGTTTACAGCGCTCTGTCTCAACCGACTCTGGGTCACATGGACAGCGACTTCATAAGCATTATGGATACTATCAAGGAAAACCTCCGGGTTTTGTTCCAAACAGATAATCGTTTGACCGTTCCAATGTCAGGTACTGGTTCGGCTGGAATGGAGACGTGTTTCGTAAATTTAGTAGAAACCGGGGACAATGTTTTAATTCTTGTAAATGGTGTATTTGCCCAGCGAATGACGGATGTGGCTTCACGCCTTGGAGCCAATGTAGATACCATTGAATTTGAATGGGGAACACCTGTTGTAACTGATCAGGTGAGAGATCAGTTATCGAAAAAAGACTACCAACTTCTCTGTGTGGTTCATGCCGAGACTTCCACAGGTGTATGTAATCCGGTTGAAGAAATCGGCCAGCTATTGGCCGGATCTGATACGCTCTATATTGTTGATACTGTAACAAGTCTTGGCGGCATACCTGTAAAGATTGATACGTGGGGCGTAGATGCCGTTTATAGTGGAACCCAAAAATGTCTTTCCTGCCCTCCAGGCCTGGCCCCCATATCCTTTTCGGAGCGAGCAATTGAAAAATTGCAAAACCGGAAAAACAAGGTTCCTAACTGGTACCTCGACCTTTCGATGATCATCAACTACTGGGAAGGAAAGAAACGTGCATACCATCATACAGCGCCGGTCAATATGCTTTATGGTCTCTGCGAGGCCCTTAACCTTATCCTTGAAGAAGGATTAGATACTGTCTTTGCCCGTCATAAGAAATATCATGAGGCACTTGTTAAGGGGATAGAAAACTTGGGATTAGATATGCTTGTTGACCCAGGATCTCGCCTGCCAATGCTCAATGCAGTTAAAATTCCGGATGGTGCAGATGATGCCGCAGTTCGTAATGCCCTTCGCAAAGAACATAAGATTGAAATTGGAGCCGGTCTTGGCCCCCTTGCCGGTAAAGTATGGCGAATCGGTCTCATGGGACACACTGCCAGAGAGGAAAATGTTGACAGATTTTTAAATGCCTTAGGCAAATCGCTATAACCTGCAATCTATGTAGTTTCGAATTTTTCGATGCGCTCAGAGTTTCAAAATTTTATAGAAAATCGTATTACTAATAGGCTCTGAATTCTGGACAATGAGCGCATCTGAAAAAATTACTCAATTGCATACCATCCTTATACACGGTAAATCATTATTTCTGAAAAATTTCCAGCTCATTAAAAAAGTAGGAAATTTCAAATGCAGCGGTTTGCGGGCTGTCTGATCCATGCACTATGTTTTTCTCAATATCCGTAGCATAGTCTCGTCTAATAGTGCCTTCATCTGCCTCTTCGTAATTTGTTGCCCCCATTAATTTCCTGTATGCATTAATAATGTCTTCACCCTCTAAAACCATTGCTACACAAGGCCCTGAAGACATAAAATCCGTAACACTCTCGAAAAAGTGTTTTCCGGCATGAACATTGTAAAATCCCTTAGCCTGCTGTTTTGACATATAAAGCATTTTCATTGCCGCAATATTCAGACCATTTTTTTCTAATCTGCTAATCACCTCTCCTGTCAGACCACGTGATACTCCGTCAGGTTTAATTATAGACAAAGTCCTTTCCATTTTCACTTCCTCCTTGTTTTTTTGATAGAGACAAATACCCTATTAACACAGCTTCAGTCAATCAAAATAAGCGCTTCTTTCCGAAAGTTCAATAAAATTGCCTTGCGTAATTTTCTCGTGATATGATATATTATACTGGTTAATTAGGAAAAAAAATCTAAGTAATACTTAAATACTCAGGCTCAAAGCTCTTGAATAAACAGCCTGAGTATTTGTTTAATTTTTATACAAAATATTAAGGAGGATTTTATAGTGGAAGACGAGAGAGAAGTAATGGATGTAGATGTACTCTTTGTAGGCGGAGGCGTAGCCTCTCTTTGTGGCGCCCTTCATCTATCGAATTTAATTCAGGCGCATAACAAAAAGGTTGAGGAAAGTGGAGAAGGGAAAAAACTCGATGAAATCATGATCGCCCTCCTCGAAAAAGGAACTGATATAGGCGCCCATAATATATCCGGCGCAATCATGGACCCAACAGCCCTTAAGGAACTCATGCCGGACTTTTTAGAAAAAGACGCACCACTTGAGGGAAAAATTATCGGAGAGGAAGTTAGTCTTTTAACCAAAAAAGGCCGTATTAAATCCCCTATTACACCCCCTCCCTTAAATAATCACGGCAATTATATTGTTTCCCTCTCTAAAATCACCAGTTGGCTGGGTAAAATCGTTGAGGAAAACGGTGTTGATATATTTCCAGGCTTTGCAGGGACTGAAATACTCTATGAAGATGATAAGGTAATTGGAATAAGAACAGGTGATAAAGGTATAGGCCCGGATGGCGATAAAAAAGCTAATTTTGAGCCTGGAATCGACCTTCATGCTAAGGTTACTATATTTGGTGAAGGTACAAGAGGAAGTCTTACCAAAACCCTGATTAAAAAATATAAATTAGATGAAGGAAAAAATCCACAAACTTATGTTGCAGGGGTCAAAGAGGTCTGGGAAATTCCAGATGGAAATTTTCAAGATGGACATATTGTTCATACCATGGGCTACCCGCTCAAAAGCAATACATATGGTGGCGGATTTATCTATGGTATGAAAAATAATATGGTTTCTGTAGGTTTGTTAACTGGTTTAGACAGTGAAGATCCCTTTCTTGATCCTCACCTCGAATTTCAAAAATTCAAACTTCACCCATTTGTTGCAGAAATATTAAAAGACGGAAAATTAGTTCAGTATGGCGCCAAAACAGCGCCGGTAGGTGGTTACTTTTCAATACCAAAACTGGCAATTGACGGTGGCATTATTATAGGAGATTCGGCAAGCCTTTTTATAAGTCAAAAAATAAAGGGAATACACATTGCCATGAAATCTGGAATGCTTGCTGCTGAAACAATACTTGATGCCCTTCTCAAAGATGATTTTTCCGTTTCTCAGCTTGAACAATATGAGAAATCACTATACAGCAGTTACATAGGCAAGGAGCTTCGTAAGGTAAGAAACTTCCACCAGGCATTTGAAAAGGGACTGTGGGCAGGACTTATCAAAGCAGGATTCCAGTACATACTTGGAGGCAGAATTCTTAAAGGACGTCTCTCTGCAAAGGCCGATTTCCTCCATCAAAAAAAGGTAGTTGATATCTATGGAACAGATTTACCTACTGATGAACAAAAGGGCAAAATTAAATTCGACGGAAAAACGACATTCGATAAAGAATCCGACGTATATTACTCAGGAACTATCCACGAGGAACAGCAGCCTGTACATCTTAAAATACTTGACCTTGATATATGCTACACAAAATGCAGAGAGGAATACCAAAATCCATGTTTAAGCTTCTGTCCGGCTAATGTATATGAAATGGAAATTGATGAAAAAACAGGTAAACCTTCTATGAAATTAAATTTTTCCAACTGCGTCCATTGCAAAACCTGTGATATTAAAGACCCCTATGAAAACATAACATGGGAGACGCCGGAGGGAGGAGGAGGACCTAAATATTCTATAGTTTAAAAAAATGGATCATCTCCAAATTAGTTGATGATCCTGAAAGGATTCAAGGGGTCAAGGATTCAGGGGTTCAAGTGAAATGCTAAAGAATTACAAAGAGTTGAAAGTCTGGCAAAAGTCCTATCAATTA
>Ga0307990_1004551_pt1 | contig 10185 bp, 13 predicted proteins | sample EllFjometagen129_FD_203168 | JGI IMG/M metagenome (GOLD analysis project Ga0307990, IMG submission 203168) | Marine microbial communities from Ellis Fjord, Antarctic Ocean - #129 | ecosystem: Environmental > Aquatic > Marine > Unclassified | place: Southern Ocean | collected 2014-10-08
AGATGAAAATCGGGATCATCGTCTATTCACAGAGTGGGAACACGCTTTCTGTTGCCGAGAAGCTTAAGGAGAAACTTGCGACGGCGGGACATTCAGCGGAGATTGAGCAAGTGACCGTTGTCGGCGGTCGCAAGTCGGGAGATAGGACCTTCCAACTGGAAACCAGGCCCGATGTGGCACAGTACGACGCGCTGGTCTTTGGCTCGGCGGTCGAAGCTTTCTCTCTGTCGCCGGTGCTGGCAACCTACCTGCGGGGGATTGGCTCGCTTGACGGTAAGAGAGTCGCTTGCCTCGTCACCCAGTTCTTTCCGTATCCCTGGATGGGCGGGAACCGTCCCATCCGCCAGATGTGCCGACTCTGCGAATCCAAAGGGGCGACAGTTACCGGCTCGGCTATCGTCAACTGGTGCAGGTTCCGCCGCGCAAAGACAACTGCCCTCGCTATCGATCGTCTCACTCAAGCGCTTGCCTGATGCTGATGTACCCTACGCTGGAAGAACCCGCCATGGGTAATAGCATAAGGGGGACAAGATAACAGAGTCGATTCGAACCCTCACTCTTCGGTGGGTGAACGCATATATAGTGAAGAACGATGCGGGATTCATCTTGATCGACAGCGGAATAGCGGGAAACCGCGCGTCACTTGAGCGCGATCTTCATGATTCAGGCTGCGCCCCTGGTGATCTCAAACTGATCGTGATTACCCACGGAGACCCTGACCACATCGGCAACGCTGCCTATGTGCGAGCCAAGTACGGAGCGAAGATCGCGATGCACAGAGCGGAAGTAGCAGCCGTCAAACGGGGGGACATGTTCCTCAGCAGGGGCTCGTTGCCGCCCTTGAGGCGGGCGATGAAGCCGCTGATGAGCCTGTTTCGATTGTGCAAGCGTGATCGATTCACACCGGACCTGTACCTTGAAGACGGCGATCGCCTTACGGAATAAGGGCTCGATGCCACGATCCTGCACGTCCCTGGGCACTCTGTCGGGTCCATCGCGGTGTTGACAGATGAGGATATTCCACGGGGTACAGGTTGAGCACACCTGGCGAACGAGGGAAGACCCGTTTGCTGCGGTGTGGGATGAAGTAGAAGGGAAGTTAAGGAACAATCCTGGTCTGCAGGCAAAGACACTGTTTGAGGATCTGCAGCGTCGTTACCCGGGGCGGTTCGCTGCCGGTCAGTTACGGACACTACAGCGACGGGGTCACCCCATGGAATAAGAAGGATGGGAGTATTCCACGGGGTAAAGGTGTGGCGAGGGCTTAATGGCCCGGGGAAGGAGGTGTTCTTCCCCCAGGAACATGAACCGGGGATGCTGGGTGAATCAGACTTCACCCACATGGACTCCTTTGGGGTGACGATCATGGGTCAGCCGTTTGATTACCTCATGTATCACTTGGTGCTCACTTACTCCAACTGGGAGGCAGGCAGCATCTGTTTCTCGGAGAGTTTCGAGAGCCTAGCGGAAGGGTTACAGGATGCCTTGTGGGAGCTGGGCGGGGTTCCCGCCATGCACCAGACGGACAGTCTGTCCGCAGCGGTATCTAACCTGAGCGAGAAGCGAGAGTTCACCAGGCGCTACGCAGCACTGTTGAAGTATTACGGCATGGATGGGCGAACGATACAACCGCGTTGGGCAAATGAGAATGGGGATGTAGAGCAACGACATTACCGGTTCAAGGAGGCTGTTGATCAGGCGCTGATGCTGCGAGGCAGCCGGGACTTTGCTAGTCGAGAGGACTATGCGGCGTTCCTGCAGCAGCTGTTTGCCCGACTGAATGCTAGTCGCCGTGAGCGGTTAGCCGAGGAGCTGGCATGCCTTCACCCTCTTCCCCAGAGGCGGCTTGACACAAGCAAGAAGCTACGGGTTAAGGTTCGTTCCAACAGCACGCTTTCCGTGAGGGGGAATATCTACTCGGTGCACACTCGTCTCATCGGGGAGCGTGCCGGTGTGCCTGCATGGGAAGACGTCTGGAATCTCTTGTCCAGATTTCCAGTATTTGGAAGGCACCATCGGAGCGTCGAAATAGTTGTCTGTTCTCCAAGCTTCCGGCAACAAGCGTTCCTCTACTGGTCGTCTGGACTGGAACCCTGAGATTGGCTTGAGATTGCCGAAGCTCAGCAGAAGCTTGCCCGAGTGCGTGACTGTACTCATCTTCGGAGATCCTGTGCTTCTCAACGAGTATCCTGGCGACGATGTCACCTAAAAAGACGCTCTCTATGGAGGTGCGTAAAACGGAGTTGCCGATCTCCTTGATAGAGGAGCCTGTTAACTCTTTTCTTTCCTTGAGGATTTCATGCACATCATCATCGAGGACCAGATGCTTCTTTGCAGACATTACTGCATCCTCCTGTATTTATTAACTCACCGGCGACTATCATAGGATAATCCCATACTGACTGCATATCAAGGATTAACGATGTAAGTAGACACCAATTGCGCATAATGATATACTGTAAAGGTGTAAAGGTGTAAAGGTGTAAAGGTGTAATGGGTGCGAGACATATAGAGAATGATTTTGAAGGACTATACAGTTTTTTTACGGAGGGATTATTTTAGATTCTGAAAAGAGTCACCTTGCCGTGAGGTAAGGGCACAAAGCCATGGGCTAGGTTGGCCGTTGGTTCCTAGTAGTTGGTTATTGGATTATGGCCAAGAACTAGACGCTAACAGCCAACATGGTAGCCAAGCTGCCAGAATCGGGGAGTGAGAACCGATGTTGGAAGCTTGGCTTTTGTATTGGTGTATTTGATGCGCTCTTCGAGTGATTGGGGGGCGTTTTGCTTTTGAGGAGGGGTGATGCTGGCGGAGAAGACGGTTTTTCTGGAGTTTGAGGACGTACGTCAGGAGTACGCGGTCTAAGATGCGCGTGGAATTCCAATGAGCGTGCACGAGCGGTATAGGAATGCGCTTGCTGAGATGAGGTTCAAGATTCGCGAGACGCGGAACGATAGAGCGGGTAAGAGACTGGGGGAGTTGTTGGTGGAGCTGTTGGTGGAGCAAGGAGTGCTCGATCAAGAGAAATTGCAGCAGGGACTCGCAGAGCAGCAACAGCGGGGCAAAGGAGAACTCCTCGGCGAAGTGTTGCTGTCGCTTAACCTGATAGAGGAGAAGGTGCTCGTTGCAGCGCTTAATATGCAAGTGAGCGAGAATTGAGATCGTCTGGAGCAAAGTAGCGAAAAGAGGGAACACAATGCCACAACAAGCAGACGCACCGACAAACAGATTGGCTGAAGCAATTGAGATTGTTGCTGCGAATGCCGGATGGAGCGCACAGGACCTAGTGCTGATACTCGATAGCTGTAGTAGTTGCCTTGAGGGAGACAGGGTACTTGCGGAAATAGCGAGATACAAACACGCAAAGTTCTCCGGATGGATCACCCTCAACCTGAAGGATGGGAACGTAACCGAGCTACGACTGAATCCGGACGTGCGCGGCGGGCTGGTAGTGCTTCCCAAATCCCGCAATCCGTTAAAGAACCTTCGGGAGTAGTTCTGCAGGAAAGGGCTGATTCCATAAGGCAGCTTGTTGTCAAGCTGACGTGAGGGAGCAGGTTCGAGAGGCGTAACAGGTTATTGGTCCGTAAGGTTACCGACGACCTCCTTGAAAAAGGGGGTCGTTTATTCTTGTGGGCGACGACAAGAAGCAGAGACACATACGAGAGCCTTATTCAAGAGGGACATGCAGGAGGTGGAATATAGAAGCAAGGCGTAGAGTCGTTTCGCTGGAGGGCCGAAGTGGCAAACCCGTCGTGAGGCGGGGACGCAAAGCTCGAAGTCTTAGTCCATAGAGTCTATTGAGTTCATAGGGTTACAGGTTCTTAACTCTACAGACGCCACAAACTCTAAGAATCCTACGAACCGAGATGGTTCAGCTACCAAAACCTTCTGAGGGAACTGGATCAGTAAGATCCGCTTCCATTAGGGAGGTGTTATAATGGAAAATGTTGCCGTCAGGGTTTCTGAGAGACGAGGGGGGGCAGGCCTTGGCTCAGTGTCTCATCCGAGCCCAGGAGGAGGAACGAGCTCACATTGCCCGAAGACTGCATGACGAGCTGGCCCAGCGACTGATTTTATTGCGTTGGAATGTGGAATCGTTGCTAAAGAGGCATTTGGATCCAGTAGGGCTTCGCGAGTGGGCTTCAAATACTATCGAGCTGCTCGATACCTTTTCCGAAGATGTTCAACAGTTCTTAGCAGAACTCCGCCCACCTTTTCTAGGAGAGCTTGGCCTTTTTGATAGCCTTCGTTTATATATCCAGAATTTTCAGAAGAACTTTGGCATCCCTTGTTCACTGGAAATGGTGGGGGTCGAGGGGAAGATCCCAGAGGCGAGTGCAATCGCTGTCTTACGCATCGCACAAGAGGCCTTGGCCAACGTTGTTCGCCACGCCCAGGCCTCTCAGGTCACCATCAAGGTGGAAACGGGGAGCCTTTGCCTTCGCCTTGTGGTTGCCGACGATGGCATTGGCGTACCGGGGGAAGTCCTGCGATCCCTCAGGGAATGCTTTGGGGTATTAGGCATGATCGAGCGAGCACGGGCGGTAGGTGGAATGCTCAAAGTGGAGAGCGAGCCCGGACGTGGCACAAGGGTCATCCTCACCCTACCCTTGGATCAGGAAGGCGCGGGATGATACGCGTGCTCCTCGTTGACGACCTTGCTTGCATCCGGGGCGGGCTACACAAAATTCTAGAGGAAGCTTCTGATATCGAGATAGTAGGTGAAGCCTCCTCTGGTGAGGAGGCCGTGGCCTTGACAAGGAAGTTAGATTCCAATGTGGTAGTAATGGACAACTCCATGCCCGGGATCGGCGGCCTGGAGGCGACCAAGCGCATTGCTAGGGAGCATCCGGAGATGGCTATTCTGATATTGACCATATATCCCGAGGACAGGTACGGGCCGCGATTCTTCAGGGCTGGTGCCCGGGGATACATCGAGAAGAAGGTTGCCCCCGACGAGCTGCTTGCGGCGATTCGACGAGTGCACTGTGGTGGGTACTACCTTTCGCCCAAACTCCAAGAGGAATTGTTGCGGCAACAGTTCGGCAAGGCACCAGCGCCCCTGCTAGACCGGCTGACGGATCGGGAGTTGGAGGTTCTGGTCTTGATCGCCTCGGGCAAGACGACCCATGAGGCTGCCGAGGACCTCAAGCTGAGCCCGAAGACGGTGGAGACCTACCGGGCCCGCATTCGCAAGAAGCTTGGCTTGCACACTAGCGCCGACTACCTGTGCTTTGCCCTGGAGCACGATCTGTTGCCAGAGCTTTCACCCCGAATAAATCTCTCGCCCTAACCCCTCCCGGCAAGAACGCAAAGGGGGAGAAAGGGAGACACGGGAATACGGAGACACGGGAATACGGAGAGACGTACAAGAGGCAAGGCAAACAGGTCTTTGCGAGAAAATGCTTTTGCTCTTTCTCATTGCCCTCCACTCATTACGCATCACTGTTTCACGACTTTGCGAGAGGTACTGTGTTACGTTTGTATCTTCAGCTACCCACTCGAAACGACAAGAAGTCCGTTTTTTTTGCCGGTCAAAGTCCCTTACAACTCCTTCAGGTTTTCCCTTACAAAGTACTCCTCCTTTTCCTGATTGGCAATGCCAATCGGGCGTGTTAGGGTAGATTAAAGGACAGGAGGAAAGGGGGTGAGACTTGGAGCAAAGCGTACCATGCGTTGAGGGAGGGATCGAAAGAGCTAACCCGGAGTGATCCGGGGGCGCAAAGCATGAAATCTGGGTCTACTGAGTTCGTAGAGTTTGTAGCGTTACGAGCCTTTAACCCTACAGACCCAAAGAACCCTACGAATCGAGATCGTTCAGCTACCGAAATCTCTTAGAGCTACAAACCAAAAGCAAACACTCTAGGAGGTGTTTGAAAGTGAAACGACTGGTAATTCTTGGACTTGCTGCATTGTTGGTATTGGGAATGGGTGTTTTCGCTCTCGGGGGCGATGCTACACTGACGATTGGCTCGGACTGTGGGACTGACGACGAATACGTGGGCGAATTTGGGGCTCCAGGTACCACGCCGGAATACGAAGCTGATGATGAGGTGTGTGTAACCATTACGGGACACGCTAACGCCAATCTCGAAGTTACGGCGACCATTGATGGTCCTCTCACCCATTCCACTGGTCTCTGGGACCTGGTCACGTCCCTTACAATCGATACGACGACGCTTGACCCAGTACTCACTAATGGTGGGTCGGTAACTGTTACGATCCCCTGGGACGGCACGGGTACCTGGAGTGCGGCGGTTTGCGTCGACGTCCATCGACACGGATACGCTGATCACGCCGGCACCTATACCGCAACAGTCACCATTAACTGCGTTTGCGTGTAGTGTTGGCAAGGCTACACACTCGGTGGCTTGAATTAGCCGACCGCGCGTAGAAAGCAAGACGGGAGGTGTTAACGTGTGAAAAAGACTAGTGTGTATGCATTTGCTGCCGTGCTGATTGTGGCGATTGGGTTTGCTGTGTCCGCAGGCAATGCTACATTGAGTATTGGCTTCCATTGTGATGCGGAGCTCTTAAATGGCGATCTGGGCTTCGACTCTGATGCACAGGCTCCGGGCGCGAACTCGAGTGAAGGGGAGTGTGGCATGTTTTGGTCTCACGAAATGTACATGACCCTGCATGCCAACGCGAATGCTATCTGGAGCGTGCAGTGCACGAATTTCAAACACCAAGAAAACTCTCTGTGGCAACTCGATTCCTCGTTGAACGAATCCTGTGTTCAACAACACGCGGGGTGGGGTATGGTCTGGCTATTGCTACAGCCACCGTATGGGACCATGGTAGCACCAGGGCTTCAAATTGGTGTAGAGAGAAAAGGGTACGCGGATCACGCAGGAACCTATATCTCCACAATCACGATCACTTGTATCGAGCATTAGAAATAGAAAGGGTAATTGTCATTGCGTGAGCGCAAGAGCGATTGCGCGATGATGAGGAAACAAGGGGAGAATGTGCCAGCCGGCAGGCCGATGGCAGGTTGGCTGGCACATCTTTAAGGAGGGAGCGAATCGTGAATCGAATAGCGCGAGACCTGGTTGTTTTGCTGTGCGTGTTGCTGGTTGCGGGGATAGGCATAGCTGGGCAAGGGTTGGGGGATCTAACTATTGCTCCGACAGCAGTATTCCTTCACCTTTCCGAAGGAGAACCGTATGAAGGGGTCTTCTCGGTTACGAATAACGCCGAAGAACCGGTCCTGGTAGAAGTTATACTGAAGGATTTTAACCTGATGTTGGAAGGAGGGTTCATCACGCTCGATCCGGGTGAGATGGGCGAGTACAGTCTGGCAGTCTACATCAGCTACGAGCCGCAGGAGATGACCCTGGACCCAGGGGAATCGCAAGAGGTGGTTTACTCTGTTCTCTTGCCTGCAAATACGGAGGGGCCGCATTGGGTGTCGTTGGTCGTTGGGCCAAAGGAAGGGGCCATTATGGGCAGTAGCGAGGGCGGCGCTACGTCACTAGGTGTTCGCGTGAAGATCGTTCACCCGTTTGCTATTCTTATCCACTCGCCGGTTTCTGTGGAACCCACAGCGAAGATCATCGACACTAACGCCACTCTGTCGACAGTAAACGATCGGGAGTTCCTTCAGATTAAGACGACCGTGGAGAATCTGTGTGCCGATCTAGTGTGTTGTCACGTTGGCTTTGAGGTGCTAAACGCGGAGGGGGAGATCGTTCGTTCGCAAGATTCGACATCCACTCGCGTGATCTTCCCGGGAGAGCTGCGTGTGTTCTCGGCGACATTCGCTATGACCGACTTGCCCTCGGGAACCTATACAGCGCGCACAGAGGTGGATTACGGCGTGGATGCTCCGCTCGAGAGTGAAACGGTGATGGAGTTGCCAGCCCACTGATTTGGAAGGAAGGCTTCTCCTTTAGAGATCTCTCCTTCCCAATCGATTCAACAGGTGATTTCCTGAAAACGTGGTGTGTTGAAGGAATCTGCCTTTTAGAAGCGATTGTGTGCGAAGAGAGCGCACGCTTCACTCTCTTCATGAATTGTAGGAAGGAGACTTAATCGTGTTATTGGGATCAGAGTGCAGCGCAAAGCACATTAGCCCTCGCCACAGAACTAAGTGGTTTGTGCTGGTAGGGATACTAATCTTTGTCGGCCTGCTCTGTACAGCGAACCTGCTTGGTGAGGAATCTAGAGAGGTTAGGCTATCTATTCCGTCAGAGTGTATTACATCCCAGAAGACCGGAAAATGGATCCTTTCGACTTCCGTTGCTGGGAGCCCGGGTTCAACTGAGAAATACTATTGCGATACGCCGGTCATCATCACTGGTCACAACAACACGGAATGCAAGATCCACATCACTGTCAAAGCGTTCAAGACGACAGAGCCGCACATGGATTGGCTAGAGACGTGGGTGATGATCAACGGGGAGGAGTTCCCTGTCAAAGAGCGAGGGACATCGGTATTTCATCGAACCGTTACTTGGGACGGCACAGGCGATTGGGAAATCGAGATCAATGTTGGTGCCCAGCGACACGGCTACCAGGATGCCGCTGGAACATACGAGGCAAGGGTGCACGTTGCGTGTGCCGGAGGGTTCGAAGAACCGTAACGCGGAAGGCACGTTAGAATAGCTTTGCCACGCGGTGTTGCGAGAGCTCTACCGCAAGGGTGGCAAATCGGTAGCTACTGGTACCGAGCTGCTCTGCGAACCAGTCGGGATAAGTGGCACCACCCTATCCCTCGCCATGGAGAACCCTTACACGTATTGGAATGTCCCTCATGTCCACCAAACCGGAGCTTGAATGAAAGCTCAAACGCAGGACTTGCAGGCACTCCCCCGGGATAGCGCCCTCTGGTGCGGTCACGCTGATGGATAGGGTATACCTCGTCCAACCTGGGGAGGTGAGCTCGATATGGGGAGCGCACGAAAAGTGCGGAATCTGGGACCATAAGGGTGCGGGCGGTTCTTCCTGTTCCACCTTGAATTGGTACGAGAAGGCGAGGCCAAGCCCTGGTTCCCGGGAAAGCAACCCTAGACCGAGCTGAACTGGCCAATCGTTCGTTCCCACGGCTAGAGTGACGGTGACACTCGTTGTACCTCCCGACACCAGCTCTACGACTAAGTTTGTTTCACTTGGGGCAACCTCAAGGGCTGCAGGAATTACTACCGCCGCAGTTCTGTTGAACGTCTCATCCTCTGCTGAAGCAAGGAAACCTGTCCCGAGGACGAGCAGGCTAAGTAAGACACTTATTAATATTCGGTTCATTGGGGTTCCTCCTTTTCGCTATGACTATTATTCCTTGCGCTGGGTGAGATTAGACAGGTGGCTACCTCCGCAGGGAGTTGAAGAATAGGGGAGAAGCTGTCTTCTGACGACTGATGAACGACAACCAAAACTCCCGTCTGGCGACAATTAGAATTCCCGTTTCGGAAGCGATTGATTAGGCTGTCTAGAGCCTGTCGGGGGCGCGGTGGGAAACCTGCACCACGTGGAGTGCTAAGGGAGGAAGAGGGTGTGTGGTAGGATCGCCTCAAGAGGAGAGAGGTGATCAAAGCGGCTAACAAAGGAAAGAGGTACTCGCCTATTTTTCAGTTTCAGGTAGTGTTGGAGGTACTGAATGGAGACCGGGAGTCAACGGAGATTGCACGGGTGTACAACATCCATCCGGTGACGGTGTCTCGCTGGAAGCAGGAGTTTCTGGAGAAGGGAGGGGAAGTATTTGGTAAGGACACAACGGTGGCCCAATACGAGAAGAACGGAGTGGGAAAGACCCGCCCTTCCCAAAAAAACGCTGCACGTTTTATCAGACAGGCTCTATGTCATAACAGAAATCATCTCCTGGTTATCTTGGCGGCTTGAGCGAGCATAGCAAGCGGGCGAGAGGAAAAGTTTGTGCCTCTCCGGCAGAGCTGCAAACAAGGGAAACCTCGTGTAGTGTGCTATGTCAAGTGCACGAGAAACTCTACGTTCCCCTTTTCGCCTTGGATGGGGGAGGTCATGTTCGCGACGACATTCCACGGCGTCTCGCTCTCGATGAACGCCTGAATGTCAGTTAGTACGGCATCGCGATCCTTGGCGCTCTTCACGACTCCATCATTCGGCAACCGGTCTTTACCTACCTCAAACTGTGGTTTGACGAGGGCGATGATCTCTCCGTTTGGGGCGATGATGTCCACAAGCGGCGGAAGCACAAGTTTCAGC
>Ga0307990_1004552_pt1 | contig 10183 bp, 22 predicted proteins | sample EllFjometagen129_FD_203168 | JGI IMG/M metagenome (GOLD analysis project Ga0307990, IMG submission 203168) | Marine microbial communities from Ellis Fjord, Antarctic Ocean - #129 | ecosystem: Environmental > Aquatic > Marine > Unclassified | place: Southern Ocean | collected 2014-10-08
TCGCTGTACTGACCCAGATCTACGAACGTGCGCACCTTCGTCAGAATGAGCGGAGCCGCAAAGACTCCAGCGCTCGCCCCGATCACGGCGTCCGCGTGACTTTTCAACGTTCCGATTACTGCCATATTTCCCTCCTACGTGTGTAAATCTCTGAAAGCAGGTATAGAAGGGGCTTTCCGTTTGGGGAATGGCGGGTGTCTACCTTTGCGCGATCGGGTTTTTAGATAGGTGTCAGAAACACTGATAGAGTCTGCATTAATGAATCCACTGAGAGCGCCGTGAGTGGCCTTAAACGCCTGGACCCTACTGGAGCACGGGGCAAAGTCGGTTAAATCTGAGTTTGGCGACCAATGAACCCCGTTCGGCGGTTGACAAACATGTGTTTCCGGTCTGGGAGGAGGCGAACGCGCTCGGCGGCGGATCCAAGATCAAGCTCGCGGGTGAGGATGTCAAGATCGACGCGCTCGCTCGTACGAAAGAGGACCAAATGGGTGAGCATGCATCTGATTCCAACGTCGATGTCTTTGAGTCGATGAGAGATGATGATCACGTCAACGCCGTAGAACCGAGCGCCCCGGATGAATCCGACGACTTCGCGCGGCACTTGGTAGCGAGAGAGGAAGAGATGAGCCTCCTCAATAAAGAGAGCAAGGTCGCCCTCCTCTTTCACAGCGGCAATCAACGAGGAGAGGAAGACTTTCGTTTCTTCCGGTGAGAGGTCGTACACCGAGAGATGCAGATACCGATACCGCCGGCGGGTCTGATGCAGGTAGTCGGCCGAGATGTGCGTGTGCGGTGACCGTACGGCGACGAAGCGAACGCGCCGCTTGAGATGGTGCAGATACGAGCTGTCGCGGTGCGTGTGCACGATGACAACAAACTGCCGGCGGATGTGTGCGGCCAACCATGCGCCGAGCCAGGATTTGCCTGTGTAGGTTGTACCGAGGATCAGCGCAATCTTTGGGATCATATAGAGCGCCGACTCATCTTATGCTCTCTCCAGAGCTTCTTCTTCATCCACTGAATCCTTTCGATCCCATCCCTATCAGGAGCTGCCTCTAGCTGCACGATACCTGCCGGGCTGATAGCCAGCAAACCTATCTGCAAGTGGCAAAATCGACGACGAGTCGTCTCACGCATCTTCTTACATCGCTCCAGCGGCATAGCTACGAATGACCGCGCCCCTCCGTACCAATATCCATGAGCCTGGTAGAGCGCTGTCCCAACGTCACTCAGTTTTAGCTCGATCGCAATCGCTTCCAGTAGATCGGGAATCCTACGCGACGTTTGAGGCGCGAACTTGAAAGCCAAAATATCGCAGTAGCCTGACGCGAAGAATCGCTCATAAGCACATTCGTATCCTTGTCCGCGATACCAGTTAGCCACCGGCTCTCGCATCTCGCGCTCTTTCATAAACGCCTCATCTTAGTCGCCTGACGGCGTGAATACGGTATACGGGATTTTCAACTCTTCGCACATCGTCTTAAGCTCGACAATTCGCAGTTTGCCTGCTCCGATTTCCAGCGACACGGTAACGGTCGGAGACGCAAGCATCGACTGCAGTCGTCCCGCAAAGGGGGCGAGTTTAGCTAGTGGGATGTTCGCTCGGCTTAGGTTTATCGTTATCTGCACGCGGGCTCCTTTGTACTTTGGCTCTCTGCGGCTTCATTAGGAACACACCGCCAGCAAGCGCGACGACGCCAATGATGAGCCTGGTTGTCTTGGATAGCTCACCCATTCCGCCAAGGCAGTCCTGGAAGTCCACAAGATCGAGGATCTGGCTTGTCATGGCCACGTACTGCGCGGCGAGCTGTTGCGGGTCCGGCGGCGCACCATCGGCGGCAACCGCGGCGGGCGCAAACACCACCTGCGCAATGACTGACGGTATCACCTTGTTCAGGAGACGAGGATTGCCTTGCAGCTCAGGTTCCGGTGTAAATTGATCCTCACCGCCAAGATCTTGCTCGGGCGGGAGCTCCTCCTCGATCTGGTCCTCGACCGGCGGCTGCTCTTTCTTTATGTCTTCATCCATCACTAGATGTCCTTGAAGTTGTTATTCCAGCGTTCGAGCATGACCTTATCCGAGACTACGGGCGGGCCTGTCTGCTCTGTTGGTGTCGGCTTATCTGGCTCAAAGTGTTCGAGGTGCGCGTCTATGTCTTGTTCAATCTTGCGGTGCGCTCTCCACCAGCCGAACGCGAGCAGGAGTAGAGCGCCGGCGCCAACGTACAGCCAAACGCTCTTCGATAAGCCTTTTATCTTCTCCTGCAAATTAGGGGTGTCGGGATCCACCGCGCTGTTTTTTGCCTTCTTCGACGGCGTGCGCTTCTTCGGCCCTGGAGCTATGGCGAGCTGCTTAATAGTCTTGGGCTCCGCTCCGCCTTCGGGCGCGGGCTCCTCAACTTCGAGCCCATCGGGCGGAGTCACTGATAGTTTGTGCCCATGAGGTTGTTTTAGCTCTTCGTCCTCTTCAGATGCGGCGGCGGGGGCCGGCGGTTGGGGTTCCGGCTCTTCCGGCGGCGCGGGATTCAAGGAGGTGAGTCTTCGTTCTGCTTCGATGGTCAGCGCTGCCTGTACTTTCTCGGCGTCCGTCTCGCTGAAGTAGACCGCGTTGTGTAGATTCTTGTCCTTGTGACGCATGATCTCGCCGTCGGTGAGCATCTTCTTAACGAGGCGTAGACAAGCATCCTTACTGGCGATCTTCTTCAGTTTCGACGCGTCGATTACATCTTTTTGGTAGATCATCCAATCACAACCCGAAGAGGAACGACAACGCAAAGATCGCCGTGACTGGAGTTCCTTCGAGCGACGGCAAGATGAGCGCTTCCACTATCCAGACCATCTTCTCATGCTCCACTGCAAACCCGAGAGGCAATGCTGGGTGTAGTTCTATCGTTCCGCCTGTAGGGTATTCAATGTGCAGTTCAAGCCCAGAGAACGCGGCGATACCCTCGCCCGAAAAGAAATAGGTGTGCCCCCCAATCCAAATTGAGTTGTTCCACCCGAGTCCGATTGTGGCGTCGAAGTTCCGAGCCTTCACTCCGAACTGGCCGTAGAACAGCATGTCACTTTGCAGCCGCCCGCCGTAGATCAGCATGTAGCCGGGATCGTCTGTCGTTTGGTCCGTCGCTGTATCAGTCTGGGCTTGTGCGAGCACCGCCCCGAAGATGCTGAGGAATGAAGCTACGAGCACCACAAATAAGAGTTTCCGTGTCATGATTCTCCCTCCACTGCTTTGAGTATTCCATCTGGGAACTTGCTGTTGAGCCAATTCACGAGGCTGTCGATGAGCCATTCCATGGACATGTGGAAGATCGTCGTGAGCAGATCCTTTCCCCACGTGGGAATCGGTGCCATCGCCCACAGCATCATTAGGATTTCCATCAGCGCCTGTTTGCGCTGTGGCCCCATCGCCTCGCCTTGGTAGACGTCCTCCATTAGCCAGATTCCCGTGCACACGACGTCAGTCACGGTATCGACCCACGGGAGATACTTCTCGATGATCTGTTCAAACGGGTAATTGATGTCTTTATCAGCTTGCTCTACGATCTCTTGCATCGTCATCGGTGTCCTCCATATCATGCTCTACTACGTGCATCCAATCGTCGCCCCACACAGAGCGGAGCGTCCGTTCTAATCTCATCATCGCCATTCGTGACGGCCGCGCTCCGTTCAACCAGCGAGAAACGCTTCTTCTGGAAACTCCAATATCCCATACGAATTCCCGCGCCGGGCTCTCTGATCCACGGGCACAGTACTCCATGCGAGCTGCATCCCAGATGTACTGAAAGCGTTCCGGCGTGTACCACGTTTTCAGTCGTAGATACTGAACCGAGAATTGCGGCCGGTAGTCGGTGGCTGTGGTCATGGCGATCCACTCCCCCAACTGGGCACGAGCCCACGATCGGCCCAGGTACGGCGGCGGTGCACCACCCGGCGACACCGCCGCCCCTCATCTGAGCAAACGCCTGACTCCGGGGCCTTTTTATCCATTGAAGCCAGGAGCGTAGAAAGCTCAACTGGTGAATAGGCCCGGGTTTGCGGGCTATGTTTACACTTTCCAGAACCATCGCCGGCGTGAATCGATTCGACCACCGCTGCAATTCCCAGCCGGTACTTCTCCGCCATCGACTTGAGCAAACCAAGTAGCCACGAGAAGATCCAGGGGCGAGGAGCCCCCCGGCCGGGAAAACCGGGGGGTCTCCGTTGGACAAGGAGGTGAAGCGAATCGTGTAGAATTCCAGGCGTTGCTTTGATCTTCTCGAACCAGTCGCGTTTGAAAAGTGCATAGCCGAGCGCTTGAAGTGCCGTTGCTTTCTCGTCTTCGTTGAGATATTTATTTCTTTCGAGCACACCGCGAGCCAAGAACATCGCGTGTCCACGATTCTTGATCGCTGAGGTGTCTTTAGAAGCTTCTTGCTTTTGCTTCTTCTGGGACTCCTTATAAAGGCGCGGGTTTACATTTTGAGCTGGTGAAAAAAAGCGATTCGATACGTAAACGGTAGCTGATGCAGACTTGCGCTGTTTTCGACCTGTGGCAAACACTCGAATGAAGTACACGTTGGCGTTGCCTCTGCCCCGGTTATGCTCCCGTACATCGAGCAAACGCGCACCACGTAAGCGGTTCAGGGCGTGCCAGACCGTCTGGCGAGAGATCCTGGCAGCTTTGCCGATCCCTGCCATTGTCATGCTGGAACAGCCTTGCTCATCGGCGAAGCTTGCGAGCAGATCGAAGACGATATTACACGACCGTGGCATGATCGAGAGGACGGGAGTCGGGCGTTTAACGAGCTCGTACACGGCGGTCACCACGAACCTCCACGTCTCTTCTCTTTATTAAGCTCATATATACAGGAATCTAACTTCAGCGCCATGAGGCCGATCGCGTCAGCAATATCCCGTAGAGTTAAATTGTCTTCTAGGAAGGCTTCTAGCCAATCCAACCCATCTGGAGTATCTTTCGCGTTGATGAGAGCAAGTCGCAAGTTCTCATGCCAGTTAGAGGCGTAAAGAGGCTGATATGCACTACTTGGTACGAAGTATTCGAGGAGCATGTTATCGAGCCTCAGCATTACGCGTCTCCCCCCCCGGTAGCGGTAGTGGTATCTGTCGCTCGCGCGGCTCCCAGGCGTCACACGCTGTCTGTAGACCCATTACGGTCTCAAGGTTGTGTGCGCGGCACGCGCCAACGAGCTTATACGGTGCTCCAGACTTGTAGTGATAGCAAGAGACACAGTGTTCATTTACTGGCATGGGGCGCCTCGGGTGGCTTGATTTGGGGCGCCGAGCCCACGCGCAGACTCGACGCCAGCTATTAGGTATCTCAGAGAATAAGAACGGGCGCAACGGCGGGCCGGGGAAGGCTCGCCGTTGCTGGGATGCGCTACACATTGAGGTGTTGAGTTGAAGCGCAAGCGTCGAATGGTTCCGCTGTTTCGCATGATACCCCCTCAAGGTGACGAATATTACGTGACCACTATAGCACGAAACAGCTCGCGTGTCAACTGTTGTCGTCTACCGATCGCGCACATCTGCAAACGTTGCGCGATATAGAGCTAAACTATGCCAAACACAGTCTAGAATGGTGTTTGGAGCACCTTAGAGCACAATTACTCCAAGATCAGCTCGATCACGTCAACGACCAGGCCACTTACCTCCAAGCAGAGAATCGAGCCCTCCGCAAATCACTTGTCAAATACCGCCGTTGGTCGGTGAAGAAGCTGTGGGCAAAGCTGAGAGACGCAAGCCTGTAAAGTCTACGCATCATTCCCTCCTTGGATTAGTACTCAACGTTCGGAGACTGCGAGGAATCCCGCAATTGCGCCACTTCTCGCTTGACGTCCTCCGCATCGTCGGGAAGAATACAGCGAACGTTGCCGAGTGCTGTCTCCCACAACCTACGTTCTTCCCGAATGCAGTCTTGTTGTAGCTGGATCGTGTCTTCATCCATCATTCCCTCCTCACCTTATCTCCACTCCCATCTCTCGCAGGCGGGAGAGGATTGTGTTGTGGCTCACGCCCATCAGCTTCCCGATCGCTGAGGCGGAGAGGTGTACTTCGTCGTAGAGCCGCTTGATCTCTCGCATGTTGAGGTCTTTCCGTGGCCGGTGTAGCGTCTTACCCTGTGCCCGAGCTCGCTCACGTCCGGCGGCAAGCCGCTCCTTGATGTTCTCCCGATCGAACTCAGCGAACGCACTCAGGATGTGGAAGAGGAGGCGGCCGTTTGGTGTGCTGGTGTCGATCGAGTCGCCGATACTCACAAAGTTTACTTTCCATTGGTGAATCTGGTCGATTGACATCACGAGATCCTTGACGGATCGCCCCCACCGATCGAGCTTGGTGACAACCACCGCCTGAGCGCCACCCGCTTCGAGGCGCTGCATGAGCTCGGTCCACTCGGGGCGATGCGATAGAGCCGACACGCCGGCGTCTGAGTACAGATGCACGAGCTCGTACCCGCGAGCCTTGCAGTAGTGGGCGATGGATTTCTTTTGCTGATTCAGAGAGCCGGACTTCACTTGTTGCTCGGTGCTGACTCGCGCGTATCCGTAGGCCTTCATAGTTGTTCAGGTGCTAGTGAGTACATGTAGGTTGCTTCTTGGACAGAAGCCAAGTTGGCGAGAATATCAAAGAGTTGAAACCCTGCCTCCTTGTTGTCAAAGAATGGCTTAATGATCCGCCTCACAAGCCGGTCGTCACGGTACACGAAGAGGATCTTTGTGTTTCCTCCGTTGAAGCGGGTCGGCTCTTCTCTCAGCACTATCCGTAGTTCTTTTTTGACGTTATTCTCTCCCTATCGAGAGCGTAGAGCTGCAGGAACTCATCGATTTTGTCGTTATCGCCACGATAGAAGGCATCCGCCATTGTTTGCAGATTCTCCGCGAGCTCCACGAACACGACGTCATATCCAATAGGCAGGCCCTTGCAAAGGCGTTTGTACAAAGGAGCCGCCCTCGTTAAGACTCCCACGACGCTTGTCTTCATACCTGCCCTCGTTGGGTAGATAGGTACTCCGGCGCGCCTGACGATCTCGCTATCGGTTGCGGTCATATTTTCAGCCTCCTTGTTGCACATCATAAGGCATTGACGGCCCGCTGTCAAGCTCATACAAGGACAATCAGCTACAGGTTATTGACCGATAGCCGTAGCGAAGAGCTCGTTCTCTGCAATATGTTGGATCCGGCGTCATCTGCATGATCGTGTGATCGGGGGAAGAGGAGTCGCGAGCGAGATCACCACGCGGGGTGAATCGTGGCGGGAGAAGCCAGAGGCAAGCAAAACGCCCCGATCAGTACAGCGGTCGAGGCGGATGAGCCCAGTAGCGGGCCTCTCATTAGATCGGTATCAATATCCGGGGCAAGTTCCGCCGGAACAACCACCGCCGCCGTTTGCGTTGCAGCCGGAGTTCTCCTCGATCGTGATCAACCGATAGATCGATTTACGAGCTCCGTCGTTGTCGGTTACGGTCAATTTCGTCGGGAAGTCGCCGGCCTGGTGAAATACAACGGTGACGATCGAGCCAGTTTGAATTCCAGCCGGCCCTAAGTCCCAGCGCCATGACTCAATCCATCCGTCGCCATCACGCGAGTACGTGCCATTGAAGACAACATCCTGCTCAGTGTACGGGATGCGGTGAGAGATCGAGTATAGAGCGATCGGCGCTTGATTGGTGGCGACTGCCGGCGGCGTGGGCGTGGGTACGCCACTGTTACCAGGGCCGGCAAGGGTACATCCGGTAATCATCAAAAGGATTGTCGAGTACAAGATAAGGCGCTTCATTGTACGAACACCCCCCATTGAGGTTTGCTATTACTCGAGAAGCGAAACGGCGCAACGCGGGCGGACTTGCCATTCTTGCGTAGGCTCTCGGCGGCCTTGGTTGCATCTGCCTTGTAGTGATGCGAGCCGGCGAAGCTGTAACCCTTCCCATCGAAGCGCTTGGTCTTCGCCGTTGGCTTGGTTGTGTGTTTGCGTGTCTTTGTGGATCGGCGTCTAGCGTGGCCACCCGTTGCGGTCTTGCTCCCAGCGAGCGAGAGCAAAGCAACGGCACCCGCTCCAAGAGCGAGCACCATCAACCCAGCGCGACTGGCTTCAGCGTTCATTTCTTCTTCATCAACTGCCAGACAAGCAGAACCCCAAGGCCAAGCGCGAGCCAGCGAGTGAGCCCGAACCCTTCCCCTGGCGTGTGGCCGGGTATCAGTGCTTTCTTTGCCATGTTAGCTCCTTCTTGCGCTGTCGTCGGTATCTTGTACCCAGCGGCGATCTGCTCAGGTGTGAGCCACACCGCTCCTCGTCCGATCATTTAGTCACCTCTTGAAGGGCTATACTGTCAAGCCGCGCAAAATCGGTTGTCGCAGTTGTTAAGGTCTTGGCCATCACGGCCTTGAGCTGCTCGCGTAAGATCTTGATTTCCTCTCCGGAGCCGGCTAAGGGATGCAGCGCCGTTCTGATCCTCTCCTGCGTGGCGTAATCTGCGAGCGCTTTGGTCTCATCCGCAGTCAACGCAGGTGCGTCGTGTTTGGCCTCCCACAGCGTCTTGGCAATGAGCAAGAGCCTCGGCTCCTGCGCTGTGAGGAAAGCATCCACGCCGTCGCGCGCGCCCTCGTAGGGTGCGATAAAGCGTATCTGCTCATACTCCCACTCTTGCCGAGAGCCTTGATCGTCCTCTACTATGGACTGGCTCACGTTCCAGTGGGCGGAGATGTGTAGCCGTAGACCCTCGTCTGTCGGCTCCACTCTCCAAAGTCTCAAAGGGTCCGGGTATATCGTCGATCGTGTCATGATTTCGCTCCTTCTAAAAGCTGCCTAAGAGGACTTCGGAAGCCCAAAGCCTCGGAAGCCTCATCCATGATGCGCATGATTGTTTGGTCTCTTAGCAGATATTTTTCAGTTAGGTTGTGTCCGTTACAATGGTTGATCCACCCGACGCGAGCCATGATTGTGCTGACAACGTGTTGCGGCTCCACATCAGGCCATTGCGCCTTAATCGCTGCCAGTGTGTCTTTGAAAGATCGAACAGATCGCTTTCTCAACAACGTGTACTCTCGGAAAGTTCGGTATCCCAGAAAGTCAATGCCTCTAACGTCTACGGGATAGATCTGTGTCTTCGGGTTCAAAGACAACTCTAAGTTGTTCTTGAAGTAGGCTGCGATTGCTTTATGTATCGCATTCAAACGCCGCTTGTTCCCATCAAGGATCACTCCATCATCTGCATAGCGGATGTAGTATCGCGCCTTCAGGGTTTCTTTCAACCAGTGATCGAACCAGTTCAGGTAGATGTTCGCGAAGTATTGAGACAGGTAGTTGCCAATCGGAATCCCTTTGTCGCTCTCAGGGCTCCTAATGATGTTCTGGAGCAGCCAGAGCGTATCAGGGCACTTGATCTTGCGCTCGACTAACTTCATCAGGATGTCTTGGTCGACAAACGGGTAGAACTTGCTTATGTCAAACTGCAAGCAATACCGCGTCCCGTGCTTGTTGGCCAGGAAGTGTCTTAGGCGAGTGAGCCCTGCGTGGATGCCGCGCCCTGGGATTGCAGAGTAAACGTCGGAGATGAAGGCTTTATCCCAGAGAGGCCCCATTATGTTCATCACGGCGTGCTGCACGATGCGGTCGGGAAAGTACGGCAACTTAGAGATCTCGCGTTCTTTGGGCTCATGAATCAAGAAGCGCTCATAGGGAGAGGTTGTGAATTGCTTGGAGATCAACAACCTCTGGAGCTCTTTAAGATACTTCATCGGTTGTTTGTCAACCGTCTGAACCTCAAAGGTGCCTGTTTTACCTCTCCTGGCGTTCAAGTGAGCCAGGAGGAGGTTGTCGTAGCTCGTTATCTGTCTGTACAAATCTCCGTGTCGTTTCATGGTAAGCGCGGGGAGTGCATTAAGACAAGGCGTTCCCTGTTTGGTACCAGCCTCACCTTGCTTTTAGTTGTGTGTTTCACCGCTACGGTGAGGGCAAAGTCGCTGTTCATAGAATGCCCTCCCCGCGTAACATCCTGAGCTCCAGCCGGCAACCGATATTACGATTCGAATTGGAAGCGACATTGTTCGAATTCAAGTAACAAAGGCCAGCATTCGAAGTGTTATTCCAGTTACTGCTTGCCAGCATACGCGTCTTTACCCTTTTGCTTTTCACTCTATTCTTCCTTCGAGAGTTAGTTCTTCTTCCATGTTCACGTCAGCTT
>Ga0307990_1004553_pt1 | contig 10183 bp, 9 predicted proteins | sample EllFjometagen129_FD_203168 | JGI IMG/M metagenome (GOLD analysis project Ga0307990, IMG submission 203168) | Marine microbial communities from Ellis Fjord, Antarctic Ocean - #129 | ecosystem: Environmental > Aquatic > Marine > Unclassified | place: Southern Ocean | collected 2014-10-08
ATTTAGTAATTTACTCGGTTTATACCCCTAAAAATACATGTATAAGTGGAAGTTTTTGTTCCTTTTTACCCCGTAGGATATATTAATTATCCAACGGGGTGAATATTTTTTTTATTTTTACAAAGATAGCAAAAAATTTACAAATAAAGTCAAAGAAGCAATAAAATTGTAATATTAGAAAAATCAGTATTAGATAATTTTGGTAATTATACTAAAAAAGCCCTTTCTATGATATGAAAGGGCTTTGAAAAAAATATTTTTTTACTTAAACTAAATTATTTTTTATCTAAAAAATTTTTTACTTCACTTTTAGGTATTACTTTTTCCGTAAAGGTATAAGCACCTGTTTTAGGTGATCTTACTGTTCTGATAACTTTAGTAAGATTTTTTTCTAATGATTGCACTGAAGCAATAGATTTTTTTGCCATAATTTTTAATTATTTAATTTCTTTATGAATAGTAACTTTTTTTAAAAAAGGATTATATTTTTTCAATGATAATCTTTGAGGTGTATTTTTTTTGTTTTTTGTAGTAATATATCTTGACATACCGGGAATATTTGTTTTCCTTTGCTCAGTACATTCTAATATTACTTGCATTCTTGCATCTTTACTCTTTTTTGCCATTTTTTTTATTATTTATATTTTTAAAAATGCAAAGGTAAAAAAATTTAGAAATAACATTATTATTATTTTATAAAATTCAAAAAAAAATAATTTTTTATTTATTTATTTTAATGTAGGTAGTGTGTGCCTGCACGAAAACAAATAATATTTTCTCATATTGTCATTCCGAATTTATTTCGGAATCTGATTATCAAGTTATTATAGATTCTGAAACAATATTGAAACAAGTTCAACATAAAGTTCAGAATGACAAAAAGTATTGTTTTCGTGCAGACACTAGGTAATAAGCAGTTACGATTTAATATCAGTTTTTGTTTTTTCAACAAGTTCAATATTTTCAATAACCATGTGTTTATCAACAGCTTTGCACATATCATAAACAGTAAGCAGGGCAATGCTGACAGATGTTAATGCTTCCATTTCAATACCTGTTTGTCCTATACATCTTGCCATACTATTAGCAGTAACTCCTTTATCATCTAAAGTTGCCCGGACATCAAGTTTGGTAATTTGCAAAGGATGGCATAAAGGTATAAGTTCGTTAGTTCGTTTTGCTGACTGAATACCTGCAATTTCAGCAATAGTAAGCACATCACCTTTTTTTATTTGATTTTCTTTTATAAGCTTAATAGTTGTTTCTTCTAATTTTATATGTCCTTTAGCTTTAGCGATACGGAGTTGTGATTTTTTATTGCCTATATCAACCATATTGGCTTTGCCGTGTTCATCAATATGAGTAAATTTTTTCATAATAATTAATTATTTTGTAACTATTTTTTTCTCTTTGTATTATCCTCCTATGTTATAAAAAGTATTTTTATTACTTAAAGTTCCATATTCAGGTTTATTCATTACAGCTTTTTTTATTGCTTTTTCTGCTCCCAATTTTCTGACATCAAAAGCAATATCATTAAAAAGGCATGGCTTAATCATACCATTAGCTGTTAATCTTATACGATTACAATGTTCACAATCTCCACCTGTTCCATTTTCAACTTTCCAAAATTCTCCTGTCTCAAGATTCATCTGACGTATAAAACGTAGTTCCAAATCATTTTCTTTACAATATTTGGTAACTAATTGTGCATCAACCTCTTCATGCGATTTTTTTATAACGCAATTAATTTTAACAGGAAGCAATTTTGCTTTTTTTGCTGCTTCAATACCTTCAAATACCATTTTTATATCTCCTAATCGCGTTATCTCTTTATATTTTTCCGGATTAGTGGTATCAAGACTGATATTAACTCTGTTTAGTCCTGCATGGGCAAGAGGTTGCGCAAACTTATCCAAAAAAGTTCCGTTAGTTGTCATTGCAAAGTCCTTTATTCCTTTGATTTTAGCAATCATATATACCAGGTTCACAATACCTTTACGCACCAAAGGTTCTCCGCCTGTAAGACGAACTTTATCTATACCCAAACCTACAGCAACTTTTATTATATTTGTTATCTCTTCAAAAGTTAATATTTTGCTATGATCAATTAATTTTATTCCGTGTTCAGGCATACAATAGATGCATCTCAGGTTACATCTGTCGGTTACAGATACGCGTAAATAGTTTATCCTGCGATTAAATCCGTCTAACATTTACAATTTCTCCTTTTTTTAAAATGTTTTTATTTATTTGTATAAAAATAATACCATCAGCATAAGATAATGAATGTATATGAGCAGAGCCATGATATTCTACAGGCATAATAGTTTCTTCATTAGTAAATGTTACAGGAATAAAAGATTTTCTTGCTGCATTTTTACGTTTATATTCAACAGCCATTGGCAACTTAACATAAAACGGGGAATAGTCAAATCCCATCATTTTATATAAAAAAGGTTTTACTAATAATTCAAACTGTAAAAATGAAGATACAGGATTTCCCGGTAATCCAAAGAATGTTTTGTTTTTTGCTATTCCAAAGCTGGTAGGTTTTCCCGGCTTCACAGCAACTTTATTAAAAAGTATTTTTATATTAGCTTTTTCCATTATTTCAAGGACAAAATCAAAATCTCCCATTGAAACGCCACCTGTTAAAATTAATACATCATTACTATGCAAAGCTTTTAAGACAGTATTATATATTATATCTTTTGAGTCCTTTGTAATGCCAAAATAATTTGGTATAGCGCCAACTTGTTGTATCTGAGCAATTAGCTGATAAGCATTACTATTTCTTATTTGTGATAATTTTGGCTTTTTATTTGGTTCAACTAATTCGTCTCCTGTAGAAATAATTCCAACTTTCGGTTGTCTTATCACAAAAGGTCTTATGCAACCAACAGTAGCAAGCATAGCTATATGCTGTGGTTTTATCTTTGTGCCTTTTTTTAAAACAATATCTCCTGATTTTACATCTTCATTTTTATAAATAATATTGTCATTTGTATCACTTTTTGTATAACAAATTTTATTATCTTCTGTCTCTTTCGTATGTTCAACCATTAATACACAATCAGCGCCTTGTGGGAGCATAGCACCAGTCATTATTTTTGAACATTGATTTTTGGAGATACTTTTTTTAGGAATTTTTCCTGCACGTATAGTTTCTATAATTTCAAGTTCTTTTTTTATATCTTTTCTGCGACAGGCATATCCGTCCATTGCCGACTTAGTAAATGGAGGTATTTCTATATCTGAAACAACATCTTTGGCAAGCACTCTGTTTAAAGAATTTTTAAAATCAATTTGTTCTTTTCCAAGAGTATATGCTGAATTTATTACAATATCATAAGCTTCTTCAAATAAAATCATATTTTTTTATTTTGTTTATACCGTTGGATAGGCATCCTACGGAATTTATATTTTTATATTACATTATTAGTAGAGACGAGGCATGCCTCGTCTCTACTGCAAAACCCACATCATAAGGCGAATCATTTTTTTACTTCAACAAGTTCATTACAAGTGTGTGTCTATCAGGAAATTGCCTGATGTCATGAAGTTTTCATCAAGAATTGTTTTTAAATTATGCGAATATTTTTTTAATCTAAAACAGCTTTAATACCTGGCAGTTCTTTTCCTTCAATATATTCAAGTAATGCTCCGCCACCTGTTGATATATAACTAACCTTGTCAGCCATATTATATTTATTTATTGCAGCAACAGAATCTCCGCCTCCTATTAATGAATAAGCTCCTTTTTTAGTAGCATCTGCCACAGCTTCAGCAATAAATTTTGTGCCGTTTTCAAATTTAGACATTTCAAAAACGCCCATCGGACCATTCCATAAAATTGTTTTTGACATCTCAATAATTTTTAAAAAAATATTACAACTATTTTGTGCAATATCTAATCCCATCCATCCTTGGTCAATTTTATCAATTTGACATGTTTTAATATTTGCATCATTGGAAAATGAATCTGCAACAATACTATCTGTTGGAAGATAAATATTTACTTTTTTTTCTTTTGCATGCTTCATAATATCTTTGGATAAATCAATTTTATCCTCTTCTACCATTGAGTTGCCGATATTTCCTCCCAAAGCTTTAATAAAAGTATAAGCCATTCCCCCGCCAATTATTATATTATCCGCTCTTTTCAATAACTGTTCAATAACAAGTATTTTCCCTGAAACTTTAGCTCCGCCTAATATTGCTGTAAAAGGATGTTTTGCATATTTAAGCACTTTATCAATATTGTTTAACTCTTTGTTCATCAAATATCCAAACATTTTATTATCAGAAAAAAAACCGGCAATTACAGAAGTAGAAGCATGAGCACGATGAGCTGTTCCAAAGGCATCATTAACATAAACATCTCCAAGAGAAGATAATTTTTTTGCAAAGTCATTATCACCTTGTTTTTCTTCTTTATAAAAACGTAAATTTTCTAATAAAAGAACTTCTCCTGATTTAAGTTTGTGAGAAATATCTTTGGCTTTATTACCAATACAATCATCAGCAAATTTTATTTTTGTATTAAGCACATCTGACAAATACGGAACCAAATTTTTTAAAGAATATCTCTCTTCATATCCTGATTTTGGACGACCAAGATGAGACATAAGAATTACTGCTCCTCCATCAGAACGTATTTTGTTAATACTCGGAATAGCGGCATTAATCCTTGTAACATCAGTAATATTATATTTTTCATCTAAGGGGACATTGAAATCTACTCTTATCAAAGCTCTTTTATTTTTAAAATTATAATTATCAATTGTAGTCATAACATTGCATAATTTATTATTAATTATAAAAATGTAAAAATAACAAAATAGAACAAAAATAACGTCAAATGTCAAACACTTTTTATGTATCAATCAAACTTTTTCTTAGCATATTAAGTGCTGTCAGAGAGGTTTTAACAATATTTCTTTCACGATTTTCGCCAAACAGATATTTCTTTACTATAATTTTTTGTGAAGAGGCAATAGCTATCCATGTTGTTCCTACAGGTTTTTTTGACGAACCACCACTTGGTCCTGCTATTCCTGAAGTTGCTATGGCATAGTCAGTATTAAAATTTTTTTTAACATTTCTAACCATTTCAGTAACCACTTCTTTACTTACAGCACCTTTTTCAGATATAATTTGTGAGTTTACTTCAAGCAGATTAATTTTTATTTCATTGGAATAAGAGACAACAGAGCCCTTAAAATACATGGAACTTCCCGGCACACTGGTAATTTTATGTGCTATATATCCTCCGGAACAGCTTTCTGCTATTGATAATGTTTTATTATTTTTTATTAATAAATCTCCAACAATTTTTTCTAATTTATCATTATCATATCCGTAAATATATTGTGGTATAATTTTTTGTAAATATGATATATGCTTATTGATTTCTATAAGTAATTTTTCTTTATTATCCCCTACTCCACTTAATCTTAATTTTACAATACCCGGTGATGGTAAATAAGCAAGTTTAATATATGATGGCAAGTTATTTTCCCAGTTTTCTATTATTTTAAATAGGAAAGATTCTGCAATACCTTGTGTTAAAATTGTTTTATGTATAATAGTTTTAGTTGTGAAGTGTTTAAGTAAATAAGGGATTACAAAATTGTTTATCATTGGCTTCATTTCAAAAGGCACTCCCGGCATTGAGACAAATATTTTTTTATCTTTTTCAAACCACATTCCCGGAGCAGTCCCATTAACATTTCTTATAACAATACAATTTTCAGGCACTTCGGCTTGTTTCCTGTTAGGTTCTGTTAAATCAAATCCTCTTATTTTAAAAAATTTTTTAATATCCTTAAAAATCTGATTGTTAAAAACTATTTGTGTATTAAAATACTCGCAAAGAGTTTGTTTTGTTATATCATCTTTTGTCGGACCTAATCCGCCTGTAATTAATATTATATCAGCACGGGATTTGGCTTGATTAAGAGCAGTAATGATATGCTGTTTATTATCAGCAATTGTTGTGATTTGACAGACCTCTATTCCTGCCATATTAAGTTGCTTAGCTATCCACGAAGAATTGGTATTAACAACTTGTCCTATCAATAATTCATCACCAATGTTTATTATTTCTGCTTTCATAATTATTTTATTTATATATAACATTGGCAAGCCAGAATCAATATTTAGTGTTTGTCCATAATGTCTGATTTCTTCGTTACGCTTGTCTTTCAAATCAGTCATTTACAAAAGCAAACTCTTTATTTTCAAGACTGCGCAAGCCTCGAACTCGAACATTCTGAACTAAACACTTACTTTATGAACAGGCACTATTTAGAAACTTTTACAAAGTTTAAAAATTTGGAAAAATTGATATTATAATAAGTACGCCGTGTTATATCAGTCGAACTATATTGTTATAAAAAAATTAAGTTTGCCACTTAAAGTGGATAATTTAAAAAAAATTATATAAGTTTGTCATATAAAATAAAAATTCAATACATTTTTTATACAAGAAATTATTATTTTTGCTAAAAAAATAAAATATGAAAAAATATATTATTAAATATTCGGTAAATGTATTATTAATTATTTTAATATTTAGTATTACTGTTTATGGTCAGGAGAAAAAAAATACTTCAAATCATAAATTTAAAAAAGAGAATCTTTTTACAGGCGGAGGTTTAGGACTTCAGTTTGGAACAGTAACGCTTATTGATATCTCTCCTATTTTGGGCTATAGAATAAATGATAATATTGCTGTTGGCATTGGTGCAACATATAAATATTATAAGGATAACAATTATAATTTTTCAACAGATATATATGGAGGAAATGTTTTTGCAAGATATTATATCTTTGATAATATTTTTGCACATGCAGAATATGAGATATTAAGTATAGAATCAAACTTATATGACCCTCGTATCACTCAAAATGTAAAACGTGTTATTGTATCAAGTTTTTTGGTTGGCGGCGGATACAGACAATATATAGCAGGCAATTCATTTATTAATCTATCAATATTATGGAACCTGAATGAATCTATATATTCTCCTTACGATAACCCTGTTATAAGAATAGGTGTTGATGTTGGATTGTAAATATAATTATCTGTAAAAACGTATACTTCTTTTCATTGGATTAGGATTAATAAAACGTAAAGAAATTTCCATTCCTCCTTTACCTTCTGTTACTTCTGTTAAATTGGAAATATTAAGATCATAACTAATACCTAAAGCAAAGTATGAATATTCATATTCTATTGCAAATATAAAAGCATCTTTCAATCTACAATAAGCTCCTAATGATAATGCTGATTGTTTTATAAAACTAGTATATCTGGACCCTTCAGTCATGTATCTTATTTTAGAGCCAAACACTACTTCTGTTAAAGGTCCTTGGGTTATAAAAGTTGCAGCAGGCAATAATGACATATTCGCATCTCTTGTACCAAAAGAAGTTTCTCCATATATTACCAATTTAGGATTAAGTTTATCTTTATTACCATAAAATGACTGCTCAGGTCTGTTAATATGAAATACTGATGCTCCTATATTTGCACCAAATCCAACATTATTGGAAAACACATTTTTATCCTTGGAAAAATAATTCCACAAAACTCCTGCTCCAAAATCTCCATAAGAAAAATTACTAAACATTATTGATGGCTCTCCTGATGCCAAACTTTGATTATAATCATCCCCGTCATATTGATTATCCCATTGTAATGCTGAATTATTAATACTACGTTGTGCATATCCTCCTTGTATTCCTGCCGACAAATAATTTTGCTCATTTATTAAAACATGATATGACAATGATATATTTGCCTGTAATGTACTTAATCTGGCTCCGTCTGATTGGTCATTAAAAACTACAAGCCCTAATCCCATATAATTATTACTTAACTTCCTTTTTTGAAATAATTTAGTATCAAAAGAGAGTAAATAAGTTTTATATATGCCTGATATACTTGGCCATTGATTTCTGTAATTTGCTATTACGCGTTGATCTCCATTAAATACTCCTGATGATGAAGGATTCAAATACAGCTGGGTCTCATAAAACTGTGAGAAATGTATATCCTGAGCAAAAGAAAGATTAACTAATATTAACATTCCTGCAAATACTAATATTTTTTTCATAATTTTTTGGTTTTAAATTGTTAAATTGAATTATTCATAAATTAAATTATTTGTTATTATCATTAGCCCTATTTTTCAGAACGTGGAATAGATTTAAGCAACACATATCTCTACAAAATTTTCAAATGTTTTCAAATTTTATCTTATCTGGAGATTCCTCATTCCGCTTCGCTTCATTCGGAATGACAATTCGTTCATATTTTAGGGAATGGAGAGGCGTTTCCGCCTAAGGCGGAACGCCTCTCCATTCCCTCCGCTAAAAAAAATCGTTCTGTCATTCCGAACGAAGTGAGGAATCTCAAATTATCTTATAAGTGTAATAGCACCTTTCTTTTTTATTATTTCATCATTTATCATAACAGCATATATATAATATGTAAATACTGATGTATTCAATTTTTTACCTTTATATGTGCCATCCCAACCTTTATCCTGATCTTTTGTTTTAAAAATTTCTTCTCCCCAACGGTCATAAATAACAAATACAAATTCTTTTATACCTTTTCCTCTAACATACAACACATCATTCTGTTTATCTCCGTTTGGAGAAAATATATTCGGAATATAAATATTTGGTTCATAGCAAAGAATTGAAGAACCTAATATATCAATATTGTCAGTAACAGAACATCCATTACTGTCTGTAACAATTATTATATAAGGAGCAGGAACTAAATCGAAAATATCTTCTGTTGTTTCTCCGTTATTCCAATTAAACAAATAAGGTAAAGTTCCTCCATTCACTGTTAAGTCAATAGAGCCATCATTTGCTCCTGAACAACTCTCATCTGTTGCTTCTAATGAAATGTTTGGAACAGTATTAACCAATATGTCAATAGTATCACTATCGCCACACATCCCTGAAATTGTATATATAATAGTATGAATTCCCTGTGCTGCCACAGAAGGATTAAATGTTCCATTTATTCCATCTGTAATTCCTGTTCCTGACCATGTTCCTCCCATATTAGCTGCTGTTAAGTTTACAGGAGCATCATTTAAACAAAATGGTCCTGCCTGTGATATTGTTGCATCTGATAAAGGCATAACATTTACTACAACATTGTCAGAGGCAGTGCATCCATTATTGCCGGTTACTGTAACAATATAAGTTGTAGTTATTGACGGATTTACAGTTATTGTTGCTGTTATTTCTGTTGTGCTCCATAGATAACTTACTCCTCCTGAAGCTGTTAAGTCAGTGCTGTCCCCATTACAAATATCTACATCCGAGCCGGCATCTGCCGGTGGTGCCGGAAATACTGTTACAACAACACTATCTATATCCGTACAATTATTATTATCAGTTACAGTAACAGTATAGGTTGTAGTTGTTGCAGGACTTACCGTTATTGTTGCTGTTACCTCTGTTGTGCTCCATAGATAAAAAGTTCCTCCTGTTGCTGTAAGATTAATATAAGTTCCTCCACATACAGAAGTATCCTGACCTGCATCTGCCACTGGATTTGGATTAACTGTTAAATTAAGTTCATAAATACTATCACAACTATTTGTTGTTAATAAACTGTCATAATAAGTTCCGACTGTAGTATAATCATTGCCATGCCAGGTATATGTTTCGCCATTGCATATTCCCTGATTTTCAGTATAAAAGTAAATCGGGTTAACTGTTAAATTAAGTTCGTAAATACTATCGCAACTATTTGCTGTTAATAAACTGTCATAATAAGTTGCGGTTGTGCTATAGTTATTACCATGCCAGATATATGTTTCACCATTGCATATTCCTTGATTTTCAGTATAAAAATAAGTCGGATTAACCGTTAAATTAAGTTCATAAATACTATCGCAACTATTTGCTGTTAATAAACTGTCATAATAAGTTCCGGTTGTGGTATAGTCATTACTATGCCAGATATATGTTCCGCCATTGCATATTTCCTGATTATCAGTATAAAAGTATGTCGGGTTAACTGTTAAATTAAGTTCATAAATACTATCACAACTATTTGTTGTTAATAAACTGTCATAATAAGTTCCGACTGTAGTATAATCATTGCCATGCCAGGTATATGTTTCGCCATTGCATATTCCCT
>Ga0307990_1004554_pt1 | contig 10182 bp, 8 predicted proteins | sample EllFjometagen129_FD_203168 | JGI IMG/M metagenome (GOLD analysis project Ga0307990, IMG submission 203168) | Marine microbial communities from Ellis Fjord, Antarctic Ocean - #129 | ecosystem: Environmental > Aquatic > Marine > Unclassified | place: Southern Ocean | collected 2014-10-08
GGCGCAGACAAGCGGTGCAGGATGGATTTAAACAGGCTGCGTTGATCCCTCTGGGCGTTGCAAAAGATGCCTCTGAGCTTTTGGATTTGGCGGAAAAGGTTGTAGACAGGGGAAATAAAAATGCCGTTACAGACGCTGCTGTGGCTGCTATGATGGCCAGGACGGCCATTCTTGGAGCCCTCTTCAACGTAAAAACCAATCTGAGTTCCATAAAAGACAGAAACTTTGTAGAAGACGTTAAAAGGCAAGTACAGGAAATTGAATCCACAATAGAACGTAAGGAAAAAAATATTCTTGCTAAAATTGACTTATAGGCATGTTTGTGATTGCCAATAGATTTGTCTACCCTGTACCTGTTATCAAGGCAAGAGATGGTTACTGCTATCTAATAAAGCTCCCCGCTGCAAGCAACGGGGTATCAAAATTTAGTTTTTTTATTCTCGCTACAAGTAGCGGAGTATTAAACTCATTTATCCCGATACGCTTCGCCATGCCTCCGGCAGACAAGCTATCGGGATTCGTTTTTGAAATTTGAGTTTCACGAATAAATCAACAGAAAACGCCTTCCCTTATAAGGAAAGGCGTTTTCTTTATCGGTTCAGCTAATAGCAACTAAAACTCACACAACGACTTAATTATTTTTTTAACATCGACACTTTTCTCATGCGTATTATCCAAATTATACGCTTCCTTTCTTCATACAAATTTTTTTCAATATAAATGACAAATGAAGATGCGACTACTACTCCTACCCAATCTTAGGCATAAGAGCCCACTTTATAAACGGTGAATCGAAGCTCTGATCTTTGTCAAGACAAAGGATGCCGCCGTTTTGAAGCTTGAAGACAGGCCTTTCAATTGAACCTGTTATCAGATGGGAAATCAGTCTCTCCATGAAAGGCAGATGACCTACCAGCATAAGATCTTCCCCAAAGTCAATACCTCCTGAAAATACGGCTACGTCATCCATTGGATTCATGCCATCTACTGTTTTAACACCAAGTTCAGACGTTAAAGCAGACGCAAAGATCTCTGCAGTCTGCTGCGCCCTCTTTTTTCCGCTGTGTTTAATGTGCGCTACACGGACGCCATAATTTTTTGCAACCTCTGCAATATGCTCTACTTCTGCCCTTCCTTCATCGGAAAGACCTTTTTCAGGATCAATATCCTTTGATAAGCTCTTTCCATGCTGTACAATATAAAGCGCCATGATAGATATTCCTCCTTTGCCTTTTGTCAAAATATTAGCCTAAAATCCGTCAAAATTTTCCGACCTGTGCGGTTAGCCATTAGCATTTAGCCATTAGCATTAAAAAAGGTTGGAAATGAGAGATTTCAGAGAACTTAATCAACAGATTAATGAGGTAAAGAGGATATTAAACAGTTTTATCCAAAAGCTAATCCCGCCTATCTTTGGCGGGATTAAAAGCTTACCGCACAGGTCGAAACTTTTTGAGCCCTGTATTAAAATTTATTCTTACTTCGCGGTAACGTCAAGGAATAATCAATTCTTTAACATTTATATTTTTTATGCTATTATTTATCATCTTTTTTCATTAAGAACATTTCCGTCAAAGGAGTATGACAATGAAAAAATCATTCCTTATTTTTATAATCCTGTTTCTCTTTCCAGCCCTTACCACCGCTGATATTCAACCTGATACCCCCAAATACCGTCAGGCCAGAAAAAATATGGTGAAAAAACAGATTAAAAATCGTGGGATATCCGATAAAACCGTCTTAAATGCCATGACGGAGATTCCCAGACATTACTTTGTACCCAAAAATCTAATTTCAAAGGCTTATGCAGACCATCCTATCCCCATCGGTGAAGGTCAGACCATTTCCCAGCCATACATAGTTGCTCTTATGACGGAAAGCCTGAATCTTACAGGCAGCGAACACGTATTGGAGATCGGCACTGGTTCCGGATATCAGGCTGCTGTTCTGGCAAAAACTGCAAAAAAAGTAACTTCTATTGAAATCAAGAAAAAGCTTTACAAAAGGGCAACCAAAATCCTTAACCAAACAGGTTGCACCAATGTACAAACCCTTCACGGAGACGGCTATTTCGGCTGGAAGAAGGAAGCGCCTTTTGACTGCATTATGATCACCGCTGCTGTTGATCATATTCCTCCTCCGCTCCTTGATCAGTTGAAAAACGGTGGAAGGCTTATTCTCCCGCTGGGCAATCCTTTAAGCTATCAACACCTTGTTTTGGTTACAAAAAAAGATGATGATTATACTGTCAGACAAATCACCGGTGTGCTTTTTGTACCCATGACAGGTCATGCCCTGGAAAGCAACGTTAAAAGATAATGATAATTGCAGCCGTTTTCCTGCTTTCTCTTTCCGCTATTACTTTTGAGGTTCTCCTTACACGCATATTTTCCATCAGCCAGTGGAATCATCTTTCTTTTATAGTCATCAGCATTGCGCTCTTCGGTTTTGCTGCAAGTGGAACTTTCTTGAGCATCATTGATACAAAAGATAAAAAATGGGTAAAAAAGTTCTCTTCGCAGATGCCAATCACTATAATTGTTATCCTGTATTCAGCAACAGCAACCATTTCTTTTATCAGCTTAAATACTATACCTTTAGATTATTTCAGACTACCCTTGGAACCCGTCCAATTTATTTACCTTCTAATCGCCTATCTGATTTTGTCCCTGCCGTTCTTTTTTGCAGGGCTTATCATCTCAATCGCATATGCCCTTATCCCTGAAAAAACAGCCTATGTTTATTTTACAAGTATGGCCGGTTCAGCATTGGGGGCAATAATACCCGCTCTTTTACTCCCCCTGCTTGGGGAAAATAAGCTTGTCGTTCTTGCGGCAATCATTCCAATGACACTGACTCCAGCCGCCTTTTTTAAAAAATTTAAACAATGCATTCATGCAAATGGCTATTTCTCACAGCTAAAACAGATAGCCCTTCAAGGCATATTGGCCGTTGTTTTATTTTTCGCAGTTTTTTTCTGCCCGGAAGGCGTCATACCCATGCGGGTGACCCCCTCCCCTTACAAGCACCTGAGTCGTATGTTACTCTTTCCCAATACGGATATTACCGAAACCTTAACCTCAATAACAGGAAGAATCGACAACGTAAAAAGCCCTTATATTCGCTTTGCACCGGGTTTGAGCCTCAAATATAAGGGCGTTTTACCCAACCAAAAGGCCGTGTTTAGAGACGGAGACAACCAATTTGTCCTTTATGACATTATGCATGCAAAAAATGCTTGTTTCGCTCGATTCACCCTACCCTATTGCGGTTATCTTTTGAATCCAAATCCAAAAAATGTCCTTGTAATTCAGCAGGGCGGAGGGTCAGCCATACCCTGTGCTGTCGAATCCAATGCAAAAAAAATTACAATCATTGAACAAAATAAAAAAACCGCCGGCATCGTACGTCTGCATTATAACCTTGACGTAATCAACCAAAACCCAAGGGCGTTTCTGGCTCGATCAAAGAATTTGTTCAACATTATTCATGTAGAAAACTGGGGCTCCTCACTTATTGGATCTTCCGCCCTGAACCAGGAATATCTTTTAACAACAAACGCCTTCAAAGCGTATCTGACTCACCTTACAGAAGACGGAATTCTTATCATCTCTCGAAAACTCCTCCTTCCGCCTTCAGATTCGATTCGGCTATGGGCGTCGGCCTACGAGGGGTTGAAAGCCATTAAGGCGGAAAACCCATATAAACATTTGGTGATTCTTCGCAATTGGGATATCTTCACTCTCCTTGTCTCTGCAAAGCCTATGGAAGATATTACGGCTATAAAAAATTTTGCCGCAACTCTAAACTTCGATATTGTTTATTCTCCTGAAATGAAGCGAAAAGAGGCAAATCAATTCAACATATTTGATGAGCCCTATCATTTTTTGGAAATAAATCATCTTGCGCAGTTTTACAAAACCGGTGAAGAAAGGGGTTTCTTCCGAACCTATGCCCTGGATGTCTCCCCCCAGTCGGATAACCGCCCATTTCCCGGAAGAGTTTTCCGGTGGACAAGGCTTAGTGAAACTTATAAAAGCACAGGAAGCAGGTTGTGGTCTCTGCTTTTGTCAGGCGAAATTGCAGTCTCAGTTGCTTTTGTTGAAGCATTTGGGGTTGCTCTCTTTCTTCTTATACTTCCCCTTTTTATAATTTCAAAGAAAGGTGGAAAGCCGCCTTTGTTTCAAATCATGTATTTTCTCTCTGTAGGCTCAGGATTCATTTTTGTAGAAATGTTCTTCATTAAAGAATTTACCCTCCTTTTTGGTAATCCTGTTATCAGTTTTACGATTGTCCTCTCAGGAATCCTCATATTCTCCGCATTAGGGGGTTATGTTTCTCAGCAATTTAACAGAGTTAGGCTGGGGTTTATATTTATTATACTCCTGATTTTGCTTTTATTTATATTACTGGCACATGGTTTTATATCTCACCAGATCCTTAAAGCGCCCCTTATTCCGCGATTGATTATCGCCCTTCTGATCCTTCTTCCGCCGGGTTTTCTGATGGGATTTCCCTTCCCTCTTGGTATGCGATACATGTTAAAAAGTACGGTTCAACGTGCATATGCCTGGTCTGTAAATGGATGCGCCTCGGTTCTGACATCCATCATATCGGCACAAATTGCGATAAGTTTCGGTATACATATAATCCTGGCATGTGCGATTTTCGCATACTTTCTTGCCTTTCTCAGCAGCAGAAAAACCACTCCGAAATAAATAACAGTTGCAGGGCAGGAGGGATTCTCTTCAGCCCCTTTTTATTGAGATGTTAGCGTCTATATCTCCTTTAGAAAAAACGGAAGTAAACGTGAAAATAGGGCAAAAACAGTCAAATATCCCATCTAAAGAAATGTAATCGACTAATTTAGGTTACATAACGTTATTTTACCACTTTAAGATACAACCCTTTATCTGACTAACCCAAGAAATTACTTGACTCTATTCATGGAATAATAAATATTCTAACAAAAAAAACAACAAACCATAAGGCAAAAAACAGTGGAGATATAAATGGTTGAAAAAAAACTCGATAAACGTTTCGGAACAATAGCAGTGGAAAATGGATTCATCACCAAAGAGCAGCTTATCCAGGCTTTTAGCATGCAAGTAGCAGAGGATTTAGAGAAAGGGGAGCACAGGCTCATAGGAAGGATACTGCTTGACCAAGAGCTCATGACCATTCAGCAAATCGATGAAGTGATAGGGATGTTTGAGAAAAATCGAAAATAATTAGAATAATCCCTGTATTTATTTTTACGATGATAAAGGCTCTTTTTCTCCATACAAATTTTTGCCAATTTAAATGACATATAAAGATTTGATTCTAATCTTCCCCAATTTACACTTACTTGCTTCAAAGCCCGAGACAGCAATTTTTGATTTACTTTGGAGAACTTGTGTCAAGGAATCTGTTTTCTTTCAGCCATTTCAGGATCATGCATGGGGATAATAATATCAACAATCTCTTTTAGATGTATTATGCTATCGTAAGCTTGGAAGAGGTTGGTGTGGATACCTGGAGCAATGGCCGGGTAGGTTGCCAATGGTGATGTTATTTCTTTAACATTTTTAGGCACATTAAAATTATCCATGATTGAGCAAAATCCAGTAATTGCGGCTTTCCCTTTTTGTGTATCAACTATTACTGCCTGACAGCCGGGTGAATGACCTGGTAGCAATTTTACCTCAATGCCTGGAAGAATTGAACTATCTCCATCAATAATTTCAAAGTTTAACTTTTTAATCATATCTGTAGGATAAATTACCTCAAAGATTGGATGAGGGTTAAGTGCGAATTCAAGTTCTAATCGCTGAACAAATACAGTCGCATTAGTACATTTGGGTGTATTAAATACATGATCCATATGTAGGTGTGTCTGTATGACTATATCAATATCACCAGGGCTGCATCCAACTTTTGCCAATGCATCTTCGAATGTTTGGATATCTTCAACAATCAAATGGCTATAGGCCTCATGGTAAGCTTTAAAGTCAATTGCTTCCATGGATGTATCAATAAGTACATTCTTGTCATCGGCCTTAATATACCACATAACAAATGGGCGGTAAATTTGTTTACCAGGATTTGTTAAATAGGTCATTGCGCTTGTTTCACCAAGATATTTGCAGAGCACCAATGGTTTGATCGTATGCGTAGTCATATGTGTTTTACCTCTTGTGTTAATATTTAAAAAATACCCAAAAATAGCTTAACTCCTACATCGTGAATATCATATAGGCTATACAGCCTTTTGAGGTCTAATATCAACTAATTTAGAGCTTTGTGGACAAGAATGGGACACTTCTAACTCAACTACTACATATAATTGCCTGAAATTGTTAATAGTGGTATAAAAAAATCAATAAAAACCACTTAATCGCATGAGAAAATGTTAAAAAAACACCAAAAATTTATCAAAGCTCACGAGGCCTGTAACTCAATATATATTATTATGAATTGCTCTCGGAACTTACTTTACGAATTTTCTCATAAATGGAGAGCAAGACAAAGAGTGCCAGCAAAAATCCAGTTATCGGTATTGCGACTCTTGTATAACTCATTGGAACATCTAGCATTCCAAAATGTCTCCATCCCCTCGAATAACCAAGCCACAAATATTTAAACCCATATATTAAAACAAATATAGCGAAAATAAACGTTAAAATTTCGTTTGTTAAGTCGAGTATTTTTTGAAGGCCGGCATTAAATTTACGATAAACTAAATCTACACTAACATGAGCTTTTTTGATATAGGCATAAAGAATGCTAAACATACCGAACCAGACAAGCATGTAAGAGGTGATTTCGTTCGTCCATATAGTCGGTTTTCCAAATATTTCTCTTATTGAAACTTCATAAGCTGTAAATATCATTATCAGAATAATACCTATTATCGAAAGCACTTCAATTGTTTTTTTAATATATTTGCATAGATGATTTAACATGTTGATTACTCCAATTAACCCATTGTTGATGGCAGCCAGAGAGCAAGGCTAGGTATAAATGTGATTAAAAGAACAGCTATTACCAATGCTATGAGAAATGGAATAACGCCTCTAAAGACCTCTTGGATTTGAATGCCATATGGTTTAGCCACCTCTGCGACTATATAGCAATTCATTCCCACAGGAGGAGTTAGCAGCGCTATTTCAATAAACAAAACCAGTATTACACCATACCAGATTAAATCCATCCCAATGGCGGTGACAGCCGGCGCAAAGACAGGCGTGGTAAGCACTATAATGCTGTTTCCTTCCAGAAAAAGGCCGAGAACAGCTACTGCAAAATATAATAAAATAATAAACTGCCATTTGGGAAGCGAAGATAGTATTTCCTGCAGGCCATACATGATCCCGACTTTGGCCATCATAAAGCCAAGTATTTTGGCAGTGCACATTAACAGAAGGATGAAACCACTAACTGATATTGTCTGCTTTAATGATTGAAAAAATATTTTCCAGCTCATCCGTTTATAGCCGATACAGAGCAATAGGGAAAAGATACACCCTACGGCTGCTGCTTCAGCAGGCGTCGTAATGCCAAAGTAAATGCAGATAAGTAAAATAATTGCAAGTACACCAACAGGTAAAATTTTATAAGAACTTTTAAATTTTTCCATCCAACTGCTTTTGGTTCCAAAACCTGCCTTCTCTGGAAATATTTTTAACCAAACCATTATGGAAAAGATAAAAAGAATACCCAAAATCAAACCGGGTATAATACCGGCCATAAACAAGGCCGCGATTGAGGCGCCGCTCATATACCCGTATATGACAAATGCTAAGCTTGGTGGCACTAAAATACCAAGGCTTCCTCCCGCAGCGACGCTTCCTGCTGATAGTTTTTTATCATACCCCCTTGAAAGCATTTCAGGTAATGTCATTCGACCTAAAGTGGCAGCCGTGACATAACTTGAACCGCAGACAGCAGCAAAGATGGCACTGGCAACAATCGTTGCTACACATAATGAGCCCCGAATACGCCCAGTAATCTTTTCAACACTGTTATAAAGATCAGGAATAAAACCACCTGACGAGAGGATTTCCGCCATAAATATAAACAAAGGGATGGTAATAAGCACGAAATCACTCAAAATATCGTGCATTTGCTGGGCAATAGCAATGCATTGGTGAAATCCCGATGAAAGAATTATGCCTGCTGTTCCAACAATGCCAAATACAACTCCCAAAGGCATACGCATCGCAAGCAGTGTTAAAATTGCTATGACAACTATTAATAACTGGATATACCATTCCATTAGAATAAATCCTATGTTGTGAATTGACTTGAAATGAATTTAATTTTTACCAGAGCAGGATTGGGTTATCCCTCGCGTCATAGGTTGAAATTAAATGTAAAATTAAAAAATATGACGTTCCATATCTATTCATCTTATTGTAACCTAATGGAACATTATATTTACAATCATTAAGATCCAATTAACCTGATTTCTGTTCGTTTTTTAGGTGACAGGCACTTAGCTCTTGATGCAAAACGGTTCGCGAAAATCGCAGGTGTGGCGCTGGTTAGTCCGTCGACTTTCGCAAATCCGTCTCTCCAGAAAAATTATGCAGATCAAGTGTAAAAACGTACAATAAAGTCACAAACTACACTTCTTGTGCTTATTCCAAAATTTTTCTACCGGTTGTCTTTTCAACAACTTCGAATAATTCCCTGCCAAGCTTTGGATTTCTTTTAAGTCCCCAAGCAACGGAAGCTTTTGTTAAAGCCTTTCTCCATCTCATAGATTCTTCCGGTGTTAAATCATACCATTTAATACCTTTCGCTTCTACGTCCGCTTTAATCTCTTTCCAAAACTTTTTATCCCATTCCTTATACCACTGCTCAAGTTCTACCTGGGCGGCATCAATACCAGCCTTTATGCCATCAGGAAACTCATTGTATATTTGATTGTTGATTAAAAAGAGAAAACCAAAATTCCCGCTATAAGTAGCTGTAAAATACGGGGCCACGTCCCAAAGATTCATAGCATACAGTCCCGCACATCCGGTTAAGATACCTTCTACAACCCCTGTCTGAAGTGCCGGTGGTACTTCAGACATCGGCAAGGTAACAATACCGGCATTCATTTTTTGTAAAAATATATTAGAAGCACCTCCCATTCCACGAATTTTTTTCCCTTTGAAATCATCAAGCGATTTTACATGTTCTTTCCTCATGGCAACTGCGTAATAGCCCATCAAAGGAAAATATCCTATTATTCTGACATCCTCGGGAATTGTTTCTCTGTTTAATATATCCAAGGCGCCACCGTGCATAACCTTGAAAAATTCATCAATCGTCCATATTGCACCCACGTCGAAACTAAACTCCGGGTGTGTTCCGCCTTCTTTAATGTCCAAGGTTGCTCCCCCATCAACGGTCCCTGCGGATACCGCAGTCCAAATTTCCCTGGGGCCTACAAGTTCGCCAGAAGGATGGTAGCTGAATATTACCCTGTTATTGGTATGTTTCTTTATAAGCTCTATCAATTTTTCAGCAACAACCCACTGGCAGTCGTATTTCCCTGGAACTGTAAAAGCCTGCGCCTTTAGCTTCCACACTTTTTCTTTTGCTTCAACACTTGAACCTGAAGGATTAAAAAATAAAACGGTCGTAAACACAAAAGCCATTGCAAACACAAAAAAAACTTTACTGATTTTGTACATAATGAATTACTCCTTTTAATAATGTTATTGGTAAGAAATCCCTTATTACGGAAAAAAGGATAGAAAAATTATTACTGTGTGTCAAGCACAATTATGTGCATGAGAAGCATTTAAAGCCCTTATGTCAAATATCAAGATCACCATTTTCCATAAGGTTATGAATGTTCTTTTTTTCCATGTAGATTTTTGCCAATTTAAATGACATATGAAGATGTAACCCCATTTTCTCACTGCATCAAACCGTAGATAACCGTCAATACCAAAGTATAAGCCATAAGAACATAAAACCATTTTCCTGCAAATTTAGGCGTTCGTATAGGCGCTACATTAAATATCATAAATACCATCAATAATGCATAAAGGATTATTGAAAAAACTGCATGATTAATAAAGCCTTCAAACAGAAACACAAAAGCAAGAATAATAACATTGTTGTCTAATGCCAGCCCCATGTAGGTTTTGTCGTCAATCAGGCCGAATACATTAAAATAACTCAATCGTATAGCGCTGG
>Ga0307990_1004556_pt1 | contig 10181 bp, 7 predicted proteins | sample EllFjometagen129_FD_203168 | JGI IMG/M metagenome (GOLD analysis project Ga0307990, IMG submission 203168) | Marine microbial communities from Ellis Fjord, Antarctic Ocean - #129 | ecosystem: Environmental > Aquatic > Marine > Unclassified | place: Southern Ocean | collected 2014-10-08
CAGGTAGCCGTGAGCGGCGAACCTTATGACGCACTGATGGGTGTGTATACTTATTTCGGCGATCCTGCTTATGAGCAGGTCGGACGCTATTCGTATTGCGGGCGAATCGAGGGATTGGAGCCTGATGCGCTGTATCACTATTCGGTGCAATTCGGCACCGCGCAGTCTCCCGACCATGAGTTCGCCACCGCGCCGCCTGCGGGCAATCCTTTCGCCTTTGTGGTTTACGGCGACAGCCGCTCCGATCCTCTATATCCGCTGGGCGTTCCCAATCGCTTCCATGAAGCTGTTATTGAAAGGATGAAGCAATACCCCTTCGATTTTTTCATAAACGTGGGCGATATCGTCCACGACGGCTATGACACACTTTTGTGGGATATTATTTTTGAAACCATTTCGCCCATATCCTCGGAATTTGCCTTTTACCCTGTATTTGGAAATCACGAACGTCGCAACGAATTGGAGGTACGCGGCGAGAACCTGTACTCAGCGCTTTTTTCCAATCCGGGCGAGGCATCGGGTTCAGGCAATGAGTTGTATTATTCTTTTGACTATTGCAACGCGCATTATACAGTGCTCGACACGAACACCGATATCGACCCGGATTCCGTGCAGGGCCAATGGATGCGGGCGGACCTGGAAGCCGCGAACAACAATCCGGATATTCGCTGGAAATTCATGTTCATGCATCATCCGCCTTATTCGTCGTCCCTGGTTGGAATCGGCGATGAAAGACAGCGCGTCGCCAGACAATACATCCCGACGATTGCCGAGGAATTCGGCGTTGCCATCGTGTTCGCCGGGCATCAGCACGCCTACGAACGCAGTTTCAAAGACGGCGTGTATTATATTACTACGGGCAACGGTGGGGCGCTGCCTTCTTTTGTCCAGGCACCCGTTTTGAATCAGTACACCCAGTTTTTTGATGGCAACTTCAATTTTTCGCACTTCGGATTTTGCCAACTGGATATTGCCGACGACTACCTGGCCTTCCAATCCGTGATCGCGAGCGGAATCGTTATTGATGAATTTGAGATCGGAGACGCACCGCCGGATGACGATGACGCGGACGACGACCTTGATGACGATGCGGCCAACGATGACGTGGATGACGATGCTTCTGATGATGACGCCGGCACCGACGACGACTCCGACCAAAACCAGGCGTCGGACGATGACGACGATGATGATGAAGGCGGATGCGGTTGCTAAAGAGTCCCCAGCACTGACCGCTGATGTATCGCGATCCTGCCATGCCGTTCCTGCGCCGGTAGGCGCGGGAGGTCTGACGCGGCATCCTCAAGGCCCATATGCGACGCATAGCCTTGCGTGGCGAATGATTTCCTCTTACGATGAGTTTGTTGTATTGACCAAAAGGGGGCGACCGTGTCCATTTCAAGCCCAAAGGAACGCGCGAAATCGATTGCCGATGGATTTTTTTCCGTGACCATCCCCTCTTTGCGAAAGCTGACCGAGGGGCACCTTCGAGATATCCTCAAAGGCATAGGCATCGTGGAGCGGGAAGTTCGCCGGGAGATGCCCAAAGAGGGCGACTACGACGGCATCAAGAAGAAGCACTTCAAATTGGGCAATCTGCGCCGCGCGCGCTTGGTCATCGACACTTTTGTCAAACAGCGACGACTCAAGCTCTAATAATTCAGAAGCCAAAAGTTAGAAGTTAGAATCAGCCCGCTTCCTCCTTCGCCAAGGCTACGGCGAACAGGTCGCGGGCTTCGTATGATTTGATGAGGTGAACATGGACCCGGCGCTGGCCCTTCGACTTCGCTCAGGGCAGGCGCACCGGGCTACAAACTGACGCCCCGATGCGGGGCTTTTCGCGGCAGCACTTCATACCTCATACTTCATCACTTACCTCGTTATCAGCGCTTCGACGCGCGTCTCGGGGTCCAGGTAGCGGCGGGCGACATCGCGAAGGCGGCGGGGCGTTATGTCGCAGATACGCTTTGCGATTCTGAATGGTTCCTTGAACGAAAGTCCCAAAAGTTCGTCCAAAGCCATGGCCTGCGCGGTATAGGACAAATGCGCCAGGTCGATCTCGGCGCTGCCGATGAGATAGCGCTTCGCGTCCTCCAGTTCCTTTTTGTTCACCATTTTATCGCGCACCTTTTCAAACTCCCGCAATATCCCCGCCCTGGCTTCGTCCACATTGGCGTGCGTTGCGCCGATGTAAGCGCCGTAGGCGCCGACTTCCGGCCCCTCATAATGAATGCTGGACACGGCGTAGGCCAGACGGCGGCGTTCACGCAGTTCCATGAAAAGGCGACCGCCCTGCCCGGACAGGATCGCGTTGAGAATTTCCAGCGCGTGCCGATCCTTGCCGGTGATAGTCGTTCCAGCGAAGCCCACGACCAGATGGGCCTGCTCCTTATTGCGTTTTAACATCGCTTGACGGGGTGAATCGGGCGCGGGTTCCGACGCGGGCGACGGCAGCGGTTTCGCCCTAGCCTTTAATGAGCCGAAGTGCTTTTCGGCCATGGCGACGGCCTGCTCGACCGAAACATCGCCGACGACGGCAATGACCAGGTCCTTTGGCTGCAATACGCGCTTGTGAAATGTCGCAATATCTTTGGCCTTTATCGCCTGCAATGATTTCGGCGTGCCGAGCAGAGATAACCCGCACGGGTGCTTTTGAAAAAGCGTTTCCATAAATAGCTCAAGGCAGCGCCCGGCGAGGTGATCTTCCATCCGCGCCAGCGCGGCGAGTTGTTCGTGGCGACGAAGTTCGAATTCCTTATCCGGGAAGGTCGGCGTCAGCATGGCTTCAGCCATAAGATCCATTCCCGTGTCGAATTGCGCGGAAAGAAATTCCGCAGAAAAGCCGATGCTGTTGCGGCCGGAAAAACCGCTGATCTGCCCGGGCAGGGATTCGACGGCCTCAGCGAATTCCCGTGCGTTGTAGTTTTTCGTTCCCTTGGTGAAAAGCGATGCGGCCAGTCGTGAGATTCCCGCTTTGGATGCCGATTCCAAGCGCTTGCCGCCGTGCATGCACGCCTTGATCGAAACGATGGGCGCCTGCACGGCCTCTTTCACGATGAGTCGCACGCCGCTTTGGAGCGTGATCATTTTCAATCGCCGCTTTGCGCCCCTGACCGCATGCACGGTTAAGGCAGCGACCTTTGGCGATTTTTTAGCCCCGGCCTTCGGCACGGGAAATTTTTCATCGTCAATTTGCAGTGCTTTTTTGACATCACTTATTTTCATGCTCTTTTTGAAGGCTTTGGGCAACATCAGGCTCAAGGTCACGCTTTGCGGACTAAGGTGCTTTTCGGCGAATCGCCGCAGATCTTCCGGGCACACTTCCGCCAGGCGACGCAGATACACTTCGTCGTAATCGAGGTTTTTGAAATGCAGGTAGGAATAACCCAACTTGCGGGCGATGCCCGAGGCTGTTTCCCGTTCAAAAACAAAACTGCCGGCGATATTTGCGCGCGCGCGCGCCAGCTCGAAAGCCGTCGCCGGGCGCCGCCTGAGCCTTTCGACTTCGCCGATCAGAGCCTTGATCGCACGCAGGGTTTTTTTCGGATCGCAGATGGCGCCAACCGTCACAAGGCCCGCGTCGCTAAGGGTGATGTTGCCGCTGCCGGCACCGTACACCAGTTTCTTTTGCCGCCGGATGCGCTGGTTGATGCGCGAGGTCTCCCCCTCGCCGAGAATGAATGACAGCGCGTCGCCGCACGTAGCGTCCGGGTCCATAAGGGAGGGGGCACGCCAGGCCATTTCCATGGTTGTCTCGGTCACATCTCCGAACTCGATCTTCACGCGCGGACGGCGCGGTGGATTGTCGAGAGTCCTTGCCGGACGCCGGATGGGACCGGGCTTTCGCTTGTCAAAAAGATCATCCAGGCGCTTTTCGGCTTCGTTCGCATCGAAATCGCCCGCCACGACGAGGATCATGTTCGACGGCTGATAATATCGCTGGGAAAATTCCAGGATATTTTTCCGCCCCATCTTTTGAAGCCCCTCTTTTTCGCCGAGGATGGGTCGGCCATAGGGGTGCTTGTTGAAAGCCATGGCGAATAAATGCTTTGACACGCGCTGCGACGGGATGTCTTCGGATCGGGCCATTTCCTCCAGGACCACCTTCGTTTCCCCGGCCAGTTCTTTTTCGTCGAAAGAGGCGTTCTGAATGGCGTCTGAAAGCACATCCATGCCGACGCGCCAGTAACGCGAGGCGATGTTCACAAAGTAGCAGGTGTGGTCGAAAGTCGTGTAAGCGTTGATGTCGCCGCCTGCGCCCTCAATCTCCGAGGCAACTTTTCCCACGGGTCGCGTCGGCGTACCCTTAAAGATCATATGCTCATGCAGGTGCGCCAGCCCCGCTTGCGCCAGGGTTTCATCAGCGGCGCCAACCTTCACGAAAAAGAGAATCGATACGACCGGCGAATCGTGGTTTTCTTCGAACAAGGCCGTCAGGCCGCTACGGTGTTTGACAATTTTCGGCTGATGGATCTTGTTTTCTTTCACCAATTTATTTCCTCTCCTGTTAATGCGATCTGAACATATCGTCGAAATTGTAAAATCTTTTTGTGCATTTCCAAATGTAGGAGCGACATTCTTGTCGCGACCGTTTTTATTTGTCGGTTCAAGTCGCGACAAGAATGTCGCTCCTACACACGCATCCTAAAGCTTCTCCAACATTCCTTTAATAACGCAACTCCCGAGCCTTTTTTGGCTAATTCTCCTCGATCGAGCCTTTCCACACATCCTCGCGCAAAAAGAGCACGACCACCTGCCCGGGCCATACGGGGTATCGCTGTTCGACGTACGTGGCGTCAAGCAAGATTCGGACAGCATCGGCATAGGCCTCGCTGGCGATCACCACCGGTGCCCGGATCGCCTCTTTCGGCGGCGCCGCATGGTAGAGAGTATTTGTATAGTCCCGCAAGTAAAAATTGGTAGGGTGCTTGGAATCGATGAGAATAATCTCGGTCTCCGCGCCCTGGTCCCGCGCGGCTGCGGCGGCGATTTTCGGAAACATATCTTTGAATTTGCGCATGGTCTGCACGTAAACGATTTTGTTTCTATCGTCGTCGTAGCGTTTGAAATTCAATTCAAGACAATAACTTGCGTGGGGGATCAGGGAAGCCGCCATTATCAGAGCCGCCAAGGCGGAAAATGCGACCCGGCCTTTGAGCCAGTCGAAAACAGCGCCGGCGCCAAGACCCGCCACAACGATCAAAGGAAAGGCTATGGTGACCACGCACCAGGGGGTTTTGTAGGGAATTATTGAATAGACCGCGAGATGCAAAAGGCTCCAGGCAACAAAAAAGATCGAAACCGGCTTGCGCAGGCGTACGGTCTCAATCAGCGCGGGCAACGCCAGAAGCACGGCGGGCTGGTAGTATTTCCACAGAAGGGCCATGAAGTACGTGAAGTCTTTTTCATGCCCCGTTTGGCCGACGCCCGTGTTAAGCCAGGGCATGAAAGCGCGAAAGAAATCCAAGATGCCCTTCGGATTGGTTGTGAATGTGGAATAGAGCATCATCCACAAAATGGCCGCGGCCATCGACGCGTCCAAAAGCACAACCGGCCACCGGGTTGTCGTTTTCCAAAAAGCAAAATCCGGCGACTGATCGCGGCGGCCAAGCAACACGGCGACGCCATAGGCCGCGACGAGGGTGATGACCGTCAGCGCCGTCGTTTCCTTCGTCGCAAAGGCCAGCGACAAAGCGCACGCCGCTCCGACGCAATTCCGCGTTCGCCTGTCCGATAAAAATCTCAGCAGAAACCAGGAGAAAAGAGCCAGCGTGAAAACCAAGTAGATCTCGTGGATGAAAGTCCTGGAAAAAAATACGTCCGCCGGAGACATGGCGACGATAGCCGCCGCCGCAATAGCTCCCGGTCTCCCGATCCAGCGCCGCAAAGCCAGGATGAGAACGATCACGAGGCTGCCCAAAAATGCGGGGACGGCGCGCAATGTTACTTCACTAAAACCCAGGAGGCGGGACGGAAAATATGCCAGTTCGTAGAGAAGGGGGCCGTGATAATTTTCCGGATTATATTGGTAGAGGCCGTTTTCCACCAAAGTATTGACAAACAGGTGATTGACGCCCTCGTCGTGATGCATGGGCTTTAAGGAAAGCTGATTAAAACGCAGGAAGACACCGATGACGATCACGATAACGGCTGCGGTCGGGTATGCCCATTTTCCAGCGTTCATTGGTGGGTTTTGCCACAATGCGCCAAAAGGCTCAAGGGGCGTATTGACTGAAGATCACATTCGCGGGTGGCATGGACAAGCGCAATTCGCTGGCGCTCATTGCGTCTTGTCCATGCCACTCACACAGCGGGCGCTTGTCCATGCCACCCACGCTTGCAACTTTTTACCGGCACCCATCATTCGTGGCTCAGGCAGTCGATGGGATTTTTTATGGCGGCGCGCCACGCGGGATAAAGGCCGAAAATCACACCGACGGAGGCGGAAAATCCCAAGCCAAGAAGAACGGACCACCATTTCACCTGCGCCGGAACAGGGCTTACGGCGTCGACGAGAATCGCCGCGCCGAATCCCAGCAAAATGCCGATGACGCCCCCGATGCACGCGAGAATAATGGCCTCGGTCAGAAACTGGAAAAGGATGTCGCTGCGCCTGGCGCCGATGGCTTTGCGGATGCCGATCTCCCGCGTGCGTTCGGTCACTGACACGAGCATGATGTTCATAATGCCGATGCCGCCGACCAAAAGAGAAATGGCCGCCACGCCGAACATCGCCCCGTACAGCCCTTGCGTGAGTTTGTCATACAGCTCTTTGAGGGCGTCGACCTGATTGATGGCGAAGTTATCCGGCTTAATAAAATGAACCTTGCGGACACGGCGCAGTATGGCCCTGAGTTCATCGATCGCCTCATTGACCCGCATCTTGTCATTGGGTTGCGCCATAATCGTCAAGGAGCGGTGTCGACCGAATTTCTCCAAAAACGAACCGATGGGCATGATGACCGTGCGGTCCAGGTTCATGTCGAAAAAGTCCCCGCGTTTTTCTATCACGCCGACGACGCGCAGGCTCTTTCCGCCCACGTTGATACGCTTTCCGACCGGAAAATCATGTTCGAAAAGCTTTTCGGCCACTTCCCAGCCGACAATCGCCACGTCCCGATTTTTCGTGATATCCACGTTCGACAAAAAGCGCCCGACGCTCAGATGGATTTGGCGCATATCCTGATAATTTTTGCCGACGCCGGTGATCAGCGTATCATCGAGTTTATTCCTTTCGTACTTCACTGTCCGAGAGGTTCTGACCAGCGGCGTAACCAGGTCGCACAGCGTCGAGCCTTCCTGGATGGCCTCCAGTTCCTTAAAACTGATCTTTTTCCACTTGCGCGTTATTTCCCAGTCGTCACTGGTCCAATGCCATTTTTGGATATATAGGACATTGCTGTCACCGATATCCGCCAGTTCGCGGGCGAAGGCTGTGTTCAGACCCTCAATCACGGAGATGATGGCGATAACGGTGGTGATGCCGATAACGATGCCCAGCGTGGTCAGAAGGCTGCGCATCTTGCTGGACCACAAGGAACTGACCGCCATGCGAAAGCTGTCGACGAAGAAGCCGAAGCTTTGAATCGTCATGAGACCCCGGCTCCCGAAGTCGAACCCGTTTTTTGATCCGATTCGATCCTGCCGTCGCGCAGGCGCACGATCCGCCTGGCCCGCGCGCCGATCTCATCTTCGTGCGTAACCAGAACAATCGTGTTGCCCTCGTCATGCAGACGCTCAAAAAGCTCCATGATCTCAATGCCGGTTTTGGTGTCCAGGTTACCTGTCGGCTCGTCGGCCAGCAGCAGGGAGGGGCGATTGATCAAGGCCCTGGCGACGGCCACGCGCTGCCGTTCGCCGCCGGAAAGCTCGTTCGGCTTGTGATGCGCCCGTTTGGCCAGGCCCACTTCCTCCAGAACCTTGAGCGACAACTCATGTCGGCGTGCGGCGGGAATCCCGGCGTAGATCAGGGGCAGTTCCACGTTGGCCTGGGCCGATTGTCTCGGCAAAAGGTTGAAGGTCTGGAATACGAAGCCGATTTTTCTATTGCGGATGTCGGCCAGTTCGGAATCCGCCATTCCGGCCACCGGTTCACCGTCGAGGATGTAGCTCCCGGAGGTGGGTGTATCCAGGCACCCCAGAATATTCATGAGCGTCGATTTGCCTGAGCCGGACGGACCCATGATGGCGACGTACTCGCCCTTGTCCACATGCAAATTTAGCCCGTGCAGCACATCCAGTTGTAGCTTTCCCAACAAGTAAGTCTTTACCAGATCCGTGCAACGCAGAAGGTTCATTCCTTTTTATCGCCGTCTTTCTTTTCTTCGCCCTCTTCGAGGAGGTCCCCGGCGGCGAGAGTTTTGTTCAGCGTTTTATAAGGACCGCATACGATCTCGTCTTCCGCGGCCAGATCGCCGGTGACTTCCATGTCGAACTCGCTACTGATGCCCGTTTCGACGATGATCATTTCCGCGCGCCCGTCCACGACCTTGAACACGACGTCCTTGAGCTTTTCTGAATTGGCCTGCGAGGGTGGTGTCTTCGAGTCCGCGTCGGGATCGCGCATGGTCAGGCATTGAATAGGCACGGCCATAACGTCGATTTGCTCAGCTGTTTTGATCTGCGCTGTGGCGCTCATGCCTGGCAGCAATCCTTCGATGTCGCCGGTCAGCCGAACCGCCACGTCGTAGTTTGCCGTTTCCTCGCTCTGCCCGCCGTATCCCTGCGTCGACTTGGCGGATCTGCCGATGGCGGTGACGGAGCCGTGATATTTCTGTTTCGCAAAGGCGTCCACGTCAATCTCCACTTCCTGCCCGATCTCAAGGTCCGGAATATCGTTTTCGTCCACTTCGACGACCAGTTCCATGGCGGACATGTCAGCGACGGTCATGATGATGTCCCGCGTGAGTTGCGAACCCATCACAATCTCCCCCGCCTCTTTGTTCAGGGCGATGATGACACCGTCGATGGGCGATAGCAGAACCGTCTTGGCCAGTTCGTCGCCGGCCAGCCGCAGACCCGCGTCGGCTTGCGCCAACTGATCCTTGACGGCCTTGATCGTGCCGGTCATCACGTCCAGTTGCGTCTGCGCGCTTTCGAGATACTCGTCGGAAATCAGTTCCTTTTTGTGGAGTTTCACCGCGCGCTCGTAATCCCGTTTGGCCTTGGCCAAATTCGCCCGTGCAACGCTGACCTGGGAACCGGCGGCGGTTTTCGCGGCGAAGAGTTGATCCCGGTTGGCCTTGTAGCGCGTGGAATCCAGGGAGCACAGCAGGTTGTTTTTCTTAACGCTCTGGCCTTCTTCCACCGGCAATTCAACAATCTCGCCGGACACGTAGGCCGATATGTCCACCTTGAGCACAGGTTGGATTTTTCCGGAGGCCGTTACGGACTGAACGACAGTTTTTATCTCGATCCGGCGCTTGTTGACGCTTACGGTGTCTTCGGCCATTGAAATGACGACGATGGCGACAACTGCCGCGATGACGCCGCAGATGCCCAGGATGATCAATATCTTTTTCATGATGTTGAAGCCTTCGGGGGTTTCATGATAATCGAGGCAATCTCTTCTTCGCTTCTATTTTCTAAATCCAGCTTTTACACCGTTAGGGAGTCGTTGTCTCCTCGATATCAGAAAACTCGCCTTTTTCAAAATCCACCTTGCGTATGTATTTGACCTTGACCCGCATTTCCCCGAGTTCGGTGATGCCCGAGCACACCAGGTGCCGTTTCACGTTCAGCTTATAGGGTTTGCCGTTCCAGAAAGTCACCGTGGCTTTCTGGTAGCGGTTGTCGTGGTCGGCGAAGGTCACGTGACGGATTTTCTCAAAGGGAACCAGGACCTCTGTTTTGCCGTTGAATCCCTGGAGTTTCGCCTTCCCGCCGCATGCCATGAACTCGGCCTGAGACTCAGCCATCTGCACGTCGGTGATGGAAGCTTTGAAATTGCGCTTGGGTTTGGGGATTTTCTTGTCCGATTCCGGCATACCTCCCATGCCCAGGCACAAAAACGACAGCGCGACGATAAGTATGACCGCAGCGCTCGCACACAATGAAATGGCGCTCATTCGCCTTTGTTTTCGATTCATGACCAAGCCTCCCCCGCCCTTTTTCGACGATGTAAAAAGTTAGCGCCTGCGCCAATGACTGTCAAGGAGACGGGTGGTTTTCGAGCAGTGAACTAC
>Ga0307990_1004557_pt1 | contig 10180 bp, 3 predicted proteins | sample EllFjometagen129_FD_203168 | JGI IMG/M metagenome (GOLD analysis project Ga0307990, IMG submission 203168) | Marine microbial communities from Ellis Fjord, Antarctic Ocean - #129 | ecosystem: Environmental > Aquatic > Marine > Unclassified | place: Southern Ocean | collected 2014-10-08
TCTGCCGGTGTTGTCAGAGGTGACAGGGTTGCTATACTTTATGAAAATTCATTTGAGTATATCGCGTCATATTTTGCCGTACTAAAGGCCGGCTGTGTAACGGTAGCATTGAATACCGAAACTACTTCGCAGTCACTTGTATATGTTTTGAACCATTCGAAAGCAAAGGCTATTGTCTCGCAGGGTAAGTACCTGAAGTTCCTGCTGCCGGCAATTAAAAAGACACCGGAACTAAAGCATGTGATCATTGAGCATAAGAAACCGGACAATTGCATTGGTCCTGAGAGTCTTCAAAAGGCAGGATCTCTCGGCGAGATTTTTGAAAATGGTGACCAGACCCAGCCGACCGTTAAAAGCATAGACATAGATCTGGCCTCAATAGTGTATACATCCGGAAGTACTGGTAAGCCTAAGGGGGTAATGCTCACTCATCAAAATATTGTCAATAATACTCTTTCTATTGTTAAATATCTCAGCCTTACAAAAGACGACCGGATTATGGTTGTACTGCCATTCTATTATATTTATGGCCAGTCGCTCCTTACGACTCATTTCTGTGTGTCTGGTTCGGTTGTTATTGAAAACCGGCTTGTTTATCCGCAGATAACTCTCGAAACGATGCGTGATACGGAGGCTACCGGTTTTGCGGGCGTACCTTCAACATTCCTGATCCTGCTCGACAGGACTGCAGTTAGGGAGTTTGAGTTTCCAAAGCTCAGGTATGTTACACAGGCAGGCGGGGCAATGTCACCGGGGACTCAGAAGAAGGTCGCGGAAGTTTTTAGCCGATCGGAACTTTTTATCATGTATGGTGCCACAGAAGCAGGGCCAAGGTTAACATATGTTCCTCCTGACAGGCTAAGTGAGAAATGGGGTTCTATAGGCAGGGTGTTAGAGAATGTCGAGGTTTTTGTAGCTGACGGAGATGGTAACAGGTTGCCGGCAGGCCAGGAGGGCGAGATCGTTGCACGCGGTTCTAATATTATGGCCGGTTACTGGCGTGATCCGGAAGGTACCGACGAAGTGCTGCGTGACGGGATGTATTATACAGGTGACCTGGGGGTTATGGACGATGACGGGTATTTCTTTATTGTCGGTAGGAAAAAGGAGATTATCAAAGCCGGCGGTTTCCGGGTTAGCTCCAAGGAGGTAGAGGAAGCGCTGCTTGAACATGCCGATATTCATGAAGTCGCGGTTATAGGAGTCGTCGATGAATTATTTGGAGAGGCGATAAAAGCTTTCGTTGTGCCAAAGTCGGGAATAACTCTTTACGTCGATGCCCTGAAAAAGCATCTGAAAATGATACTTCCGGCTTTTAAGCATCCCAGGTATTTTGAGATCATAGAGTCACTGCCCAAGAATCAGTCGGGGAAAATAATGAAGAGGAAATTGATATGACAGGCCCGATCTAGTTCGTAATGTCTGTTGAAAGGTGTGTCGAGTATGTCTGAAAAGTCCAACAATAATAAAAACTTGAATACCGCTGTTGTCCTGGGTTTGTATTATACCGGGTATGGCATCATTCGTGAATTGTCCGAATTCGGAATTGACGTTTATGCATTCGACCGATTAAAGAAATGGCCGGAATCGGCAACTTGCCTTGCGAAGAAAACATTTGTCGATAATGATGCCGAACTGCTGGATAAGCTTGTTGAGTTTGCCGGTTCGCAAGCATTGAAACCGGTGATGTATTTGGCATCGGATTATTATGTGAACTTTTATGAAACACATAGAGATGTTCTGGAAAAGTATTACCTGATACACTTTCCTTCGTCGCAGACAAGTCGTATCCTTCTTAATAAGGGTGATTTTGCAAATTTCGCAAAAGACAATAACTATAGTATTCCCAAAACTTTTATAATTAATAGTATGGATGACTATGATGATATTGCCGACAACTTGGTCTTTCCTTGTGTTTTAAAGCCTTATTGGCGAAAAGAAAATTGGACCAATGCGGGCTTTAAAAAAGTATATGCTTGCGATACGCCAAGCCAGTTAAAGGATCTTCTTGAGGAGATAATTCCGGTCGAAAGCAATTTGATCGTTCAGGAAAATATTATGGGCCGGGATCGTAACGTGTATTTTTACCTGATGTATTTCGATGAAAATTCGCAGTGTATATCGGATTTCGAGGGCCGTAAACTTCGACAGTGGCCGGTGAATTACGGGCAGACTGCATGTGCCGTTCCGGTGAAATTACCCAACCATGTCAAGGGCGAATGTATACGGCTTTTTAATCAGCTTAAATATAAGGGTTTTGGTTCTGTCGAATACAAAAGGCACCGCCGGACAGGTCATTTTTATATTATGGAACCAACTGTTGGCAGACAAAATGCCCAATCTTCGATTGCTTCTGCAAATGGCATTAAGATGTCTGTCGTGGCCTATTCATGCCTTACCGGCCACAGTTTAGATATTCAAAAGGCCTCATTAAAACCAGTTATCTGGATAGATGATCAATATGACGTATTTAGTATTATCTGTTCCCTTTTTAAACGTCAACTGCATTACAGCGACGTATTGAAATCATATTTCAGCAAAAAATATTTCAGGCTATGGAATAAAAAAGACCGCAGGGTTGCCGTGTATTGCTGGACCATTGCATTGTACGATAAAGTATTAAACAGAGTTGAACGTCTTACAAAGAATATATCCCTGTGGAGTCATTCTTTAGACAAAAAAAAGAAACGCAAGGAATTGATGATACGATACGAAATTCCGGCCTCTGACATAACTGTCGATCAAGCAGATCGATGCGACGTTTCAATTATAATTGTAAACTGGAATACGAGGGAAATCACTTGCGATTGTCTCAAGTCCGTATATGAACAAACTCATAATGTTTCCTATGAAGTTATTGTTGTTGATAATGCGTCTTCTGACGATTCTGTTGAGGTTATAAAGAGAGATTTTCCTCAGACTGTGCTTATTGCTAATTCCGAGAACAGAGGTTTTGCCGCCGGTAATAATCAGGGAATGGCAAGAGCAAATGGTAAATACACTGTGTTGCTTAATTCCGATACTGTCGTACTTGACAGAGCAATAGATAAAATGTTTGAAGTTGCCGAACGGCATCCTGAAGCAGGCATATTTGGGTGTAAGGTGTTTGGTAAAGACCGCAAAGTGCGATCAACATGCTTTATGTATCCATCCTTATTGAATTTGATTCTAAGTGCATTAATGCTTCGGAGATTGTTGCCCGGCTACAGTTTTTTTAACAGGGAAAGAATGGGCGGTTTTGATGAAGATATGGAACAAAATGTCAGTGTTGTTTCCGGTTCGTTCATGTTCGTCAGGAGTGATGCAATTGCCACGGTTGGGAGGATGGACGAGAGATTTTTTATGTATGCCGAAGAGACAGACTGGTGTCGTCGTTTTGCAAATAATGGCTGGCCGATTCTTTACACTCCAAAAGCTGAAATCATCCACCTCGGTGGTGCAAGTACCAGTAAAAGAACCGCCAAGATGGCAATGCAGTTGCACGGCAGTATATTGCTCTATTTACAAAAGCATAATGGGCAATTGATGTATATGCTGGCTTGCCTGATCGTTTGTCTGTATTTTCTTGTTCGGATCCCGCTATGGGCTTTGCGTATATTAGTTGTTCCTAGGGATTACAAACATAGTATTAATAATACGATTATATGCATTAAAGGCGCTTTTAGATCCTTACTTGGTGCCAAGGCATTGTGCCAGAAGAGATAATGCACATGGTTAAATTTGTAATAGTAACACCTGCATACAATGAGGTCAAATACATTGAACGGACCATCGAAAGCGTGCTGGCTCAAACAACCTTGCCAATAAGGTGGATGATTGTCGATGATGGTTCTACGGATGGAACGTCGGAAATAATTCAGCGTTACGCGTCAAAATACGATCAGATACAATATCACAGGCGTGAGAAGGTTCCGGGCCAGAGTTATTACGGTAGTAATGTTTATGCGATAATGGAAGGGTACTCGGTGATCAAAGAATGCGAGTTTGACTTCCTGGCCATTCTGGATGCCGACATCACCTTGCCGGCGGATTATTATGAGCGAATACACGATTATTTCGCCCAGGACCAAAAGCTGGGTGTGGCCTCTGGCGTTTATATGGATCTTGTTGACGGCAAACTTTGCAAAATCCTCCACGACAGAAGATCGACACCCAAAGCAATTCAGGTCTTTCGTAGAGAATGCTTTACGGGAATCGGCGGGTATTGTCCGTTGAAATATGGCGGTGAAGATACGTTCTCTTGCGTGATGGCACGAATGAAGGGGTGGAAGAGTTGGTCGTTTCCCGATATAACCGTTGTACACAATAAACCGCTCGGAAGCGGCAATGCGGATAATATGCTAAAGATACGGTTTCGAGTCGGTCTTAACGAGTATTTCCTGGCCGAGCACCCGTTGTTTATGCTCGCAAAGTCGCTTAGACGTTGCGTTAGGGAAAGGCCCTATGTTCTGGGCGGTATGGCACGAATGCTCGGTTACCTTTATGGTTTCAGTAAGGGTGAAAAACGTCAGATTTCCGATGAAATGGTCAGGTTTATTCAGCGCGAGCAACTTGCCAGGCTGTTTAATCTTAACAGGATCCCGCAATAGCAAAACACCTCATACCGATTGTATAAAAACTCGTGCTTAAATGCGTGGGTAAAACATTTTTTAACAACAACTTCTTAATTTTTACCACGCATGAGTAATTATACCAATTGGTATCAGTAGTAAGCGGCTGATTGCTTCAGGTCGGCGCAAAAAAAGGAGGGTCGCAAGTATAAACCTGCAACCCTCTTTGTTTATATTTAACCGACAGAATTGCCGGCTTAGATCATTACTCTTGGGTCTGCGGATTCCAGTGTTCGGACAACTCGACAAAGTCCTTGATGTTTACGATCCCATCGCCACCGGGCGGTGCAATATCGGCATCGGGATGATACCCAAGCCAGTTAGTCAGGATCAGATTCAGCATTTCATGTCCGTATTTCCTGCCGAATACTAATTCGCTGATATCTTCAGAAGTGAGTTGCCGGTTATAAATCCTGACCTCGTCAACAAAGCCATCAAAGGATTCATTTCTCCACTCGATGTTTCCATTGTTGCCAATGTCGGCGAAGGTATTTAGGGCGTTAAGTCCGGTATATACTCCAGCGGCATTTTCAATACCATCGACATAGACATAGTAGGAAGCTCCGTTCCATGTAAGTGCAACATGATAGCTCTGGTCGACTATGAGCGTGTCAATATTGGCTTCTACTTCATGACTGTCACCAAGCCCCAGCATAAGATTCCCTTGCATCAGGTAGAGTTGGATCCTGTCACTCCAACCGGTTCCGGTAGACGCGGAATGCCCGAAGAGGTAGTTCGACAGGCTGGCGTCACTGGCATAAGATGTTGGGGTAAACCTCAATGCGATCGTGCCGGCAGATGCCTGCATGTTTTCCATGGATATTTCTACCGCATCGTCGACCCCGTTAAAACTTATATTACCCTCGCCTGTAAAGACCGGCCCGTTTATCAAAGTTGCTGTATTGTTATACTCCGATGAATCTGCAGCCAACTCGCCTTCGCTTTCGTTGAAATTCCAGTGTCCGACAAGGGACCTATCGTCACTTACAGTTCCCGAAAGTCCTGCGATTTGTTCGGCGCTGAGAACATAATTGAAAATTCTCGCTTCATCGATCTGCCCGTTAAAGGCTTCATCGTGTTTATCGGGATTTCCACTGTTGCCAATGTCGGCAGATATGTTCATCGAATCGAGCTCGGAGTAGCTTCCGGATGTTTTCACTTCGCCATCAACGTAGACTGTGTATTCACTGCCATTCCATGTCAAAGCAATGAGATACCATTGTCCAGTTACGATTTGCTCGATGTTTACTTGCGTTGTGTGCGAATCGCCAAGCCCGATTGCAAGGTCGCCTTCGTCGAGGTATAACTGTAGTCTGTTCGACCATGTCCCAATGGTATGGCCGAAGAGGTATTGCGAACCTGCAGAATCTGTCTGTTGAACTTTAATGGCGATAGTTCCGGAAGATGCCTGCATGTTTTCCATAGACACCTCCACTGCATCGTCGACGCCATCAAATTCCACCTGACCGGTTCCGGTAAGAGTGGCTCCATTGATCAAGGAGGCGGTATTTGCGAAAGGTGAAAGATCTTCTGATGATGATCCGCTGGTCTCGTTAAATTGCCAGTTCCCGACAACGTCCTGGACGAATCTATAATTGAAGATTACTTGTTCCATGTTATTGCCTGCGAGGTCTTCTATGTTACTTATCGTTATCTCATAGTCGGTTTTTGAGGTATGCGCACTGGTGTTAAGTGTTACGGTATTATTCTGTGCGTTTAGCGTTGCATTGCTGATAGTGATGTTATTATTAATGCTATAGTTGGCGATATTAGTTGCCGACTCCTGTTCGATTCCCTCGCTAAACTTTATCGCGACGTACATTTCGCCAAATGTTACCGATGTAACTTCAGGAGGTGAAGTATCAGAACCGGCAACGCCGTACTCAAATGCACCGATGTCAAATGCACCGCCGTTTGGTCTGGTGTTTCCGGCGATATCAAATTCAAGATTGACATTCGTTCCGCTATCGATGCAGGGACTCGATTCTTTAAGCATGAAATTATCTCTGGATATATTTCCTATAACCGGCCCGTTTGCGCCGTTTACGGCGACAAAGTCCGGATCGGCTCCGATGATGTCGTTTGCCTGTTCGGTGTATTGCCCGGTAGAATGGCCAAAAAAGTTATAATCACCACGGTGCTGGGAGGCATTATAGCTTCCGCCGATATGCGAGTAATTGATTGATAGGATTATGTTGTTGTACATCTCCAGGTTTGTCACATATCTTCCGATCGAAAGTCCACCGTAAGAGGCATTTACTTTACCCCAGAAAATATTGTTATAAAGCCTGACATTGTCTGCCTGTTCGATATAGGCGCAGAAACCAGTTTCGGTGTTGTTATAAAATATGTTGTTTGCAAGCAGTATATTTCTACAGTGGTCCGATGAAGAGGTAGCCCAGTTTCCGAAGAAGAACATTGAAGTGCTTGGGACGTCATGAAGAAAATTGCCGATAAATTCGCTGTCGGTTACAGCATATATTTCAAATCCGTCGCTGTGGCCGTTAAAACATGGGCCGCAACCGTCATCTGAGCCGCAGCCGTGGAGGTCGTAGATTTTGTTATGAGAGATACTGAGATTGCTAGAGACTAATATTTCCAATCCATCGTCTGCCGCATCGTGCATGTCGCAGCCGTCAATAGTGATGTATGAACATCTCCGTATTCCAACGTTGGTGCATGCGCCATTGGTCTGGTTGCCTCCGGATGACTGGAAGTTTGCGTCGATCTCTGTGTTTAATATGGTAATATTATCTGAGTCGGTAATATCTACTACACTTTCGCCGCCTGGTTGGGAGTTGTTGTATCTGACTACCGTTTGTGCAGGCGATATACCGTCAAAGAAAACATACGAGGTAGAGGAAAAAGTGAGTTCACCAAAAACAGCCTGGTCATTTGCGTAGTTGCTGTTCCAGCCGGTCTCGTCTCCATGGTCGCTAAGAGTTGCTTTCTTTAGGGTTATAAACTCGGTCCCTGAAGCCGGATCGTTAAATGTGTAGTCCGGATATGTTCCTCCCGCGAAATAATACACGACGCCTCTTTGCATCGTTAAAGGCGGATTTCTAAATGCCTGGCTCCAACTCGTCCCGTTGTTGTTGTCGTTACCGTCTGGTGAAATATAATACACGTCACCAGTTGGTGGGATCGGAGGATCGCCGTTGCCTGCGATTGTTATAAATGTTCCTTTCGCTGCCGAGCCACTTGAGTTGTTGGCATTGTCATAACTGTAAACACTGTACTCATACGCGGTCTCCGGTGTGAGGGAACCATCGGTGAAGTTCGTCGAGTTAGTGCTTCCGAGATTCTGGCCGTCTCTGTAAACCCTGTAACCGGAAGCGTTATCACCATCAGAAGCCTGTTTCGATGCTGTCCATGACAGACTTATCGATGTTGAGCTGATATTGGTAGTTGTAAGGCCGGTAGGAGCCAGCGGCGGAGTGTCATCCGTTTCCGGCGGGGTGGTATCTGGCCATATTCCCCCATAATCACGTCTGTACGTGTCCCACATATTTGCCGCGAAATCCGACATTTGCCTTTGCCATCCGGAGCTTTGTGTATTCATGTAGCGGTCCTGATAATCGAAAAGTGAGTCATGGTTCCAAAGGCCTCTTGCGTCCATGATCCGAGCCGATAGCACTATTCCGCCCCAGGCGTTTGCTGTGCAGCACTGTCTGTAACTTGCTGTCCAGCTTTTGTCATCCCTTGATGAATCGGTTGCGTGACGGATTCCCCATTCGGGCAGTCCGAGGTCAGATGAACTGTATCTGCCGCTGCTTATATCGGATTGACTGACATAAAAAGTCTGGTCATCCTCACCGAAATGTACATATTGTGAGTTTCTATGGTCAAAACCTGGTATGTCTGGTCGTCCGATGTTCATCATATCGCCGTCTCCAAGTACCAGTCCCGCGAAAAGGATGGGCCACTTTCTTCCGCTGGCATGTCCGCCGTTGCATAGCCAGATATTCCTGCCGTTATCCTGTACTATCCCGAACAAGTCAATGCCAAGCTGAACATATCTTATTAAGAGGGTTTCTTTTTGTGCGTCGGAGAAATTCAGTTGCAGCATGAGTGCGGCGTCGCTGATCTGCACGCTAATTTCACGCCCGTAATCGGGCATGTTGTCGGAAGGGTGGATAAAGCGTCCCGGCCAATCGGGTACATGGTCGATCCATGGTCTTTCGAAATTACGCTCGACAGAAGCTAGAGAGGGTGTTGCAGCAACCGGGCTTAAGTTTGCCAGCACTGAGTAGTCGAGCTGGCTTATGTTGAACTTTATCGTTTTAGAACTGCCGCAGTATGGAGGCCTGAAAGAACCTTCAGGCGGGGCCGAGTCCAGAACCGTTAAAATAGCACATGTTCTTAACTGCGGACGATTTCCTGCTGCCGAAATGCTTATCGTAGATACAAGCGAACTGTCGTTAGATACCGTCAGGCGATTAGAAGATGATACATTAAGCCCTACATTCAATGAATCGCTGTATTGCAGCGTCGCGCTGTCGTATCCCTGGACCAGTCCGTCAGAAGGGGACGGGTTGATCATCGAACCGTTAACGACTCTGCCGCCGCTATTCGATGACGGACTTATCCCGACTATCGTAACTGGCCCTATGATCCAGTAGTCACCGTTGGCAAATCGACCTGTCTGGTAGTCACCGTCGAACGACCAGGTAATTCCGAATTGGCTTACCTGTGTTGCGCCTAATGAATTAGCGCATAGAAAGATGGTAAGCGTGAAAAATGCCAGCATTATTGCAAAGCGAATTTTCAGACATTTTGAGTTTGATTCTTTGTTGCTCATGATACTTCCCCCTTTTAAATATATCTTCTAACTGTATTTGTTGATAAACACTATGGTTAATATTTCAGACTCTTCTTCATTGGATGAAATCTCCATGTTTTAAAGCATTGTTTTGTTCAAGGGCAGGGTGTTAGTAGGCATTTAAACAACCCTTTGCTCCTGGCAATGACCTGGGGCGTCTTTGCATGGTAATTGTTGTTGGGGATATTGCTGTATTGCGACGCTCGCTTACAAAGTTTACACAGGCAAAATGGAAATATAGAAGCATCGTGATCTGGCCAAAGTAAGACACGCCGAAAAATGAAACGCAATGCCCCAGTATCGATACGCACATAGCCCAGCATATCCACCTGTTTTGCGAGGGCTGAGGGATTAAAGAAGAACTCCCTGATATACGAACTGCATAACCGATCATAAATATAAAGATCAGCATTGTTATCAGGCCGCCGGTTACTCCTTCGATAATGAACTGATTCGTAATATCGCCAGCCCATATTCCCCAATGCTCGATACCTTTGCATCCGATCAGGGCCCATTCTTTGAAATGCAATATTGTTCTGTCGATCAGTAGAAAGCGGTGCCATCCGGTTGACCCGCTGAAAATATTGACACGTGCGATCAAATGCCAGACGGGGGCCTTCATTACCATATGGAGCACCACAAGCAGACAAACTAATGCGACAGTAATTTCTTTACCGTATTTCCTGAATTTGTAGATCAGCCAGAAAATGATGATCGCTCCAACTGCCATGATAGGGGTACTCGATCC
>Ga0307990_1004558_pt1 | contig 10179 bp, 10 predicted proteins | sample EllFjometagen129_FD_203168 | JGI IMG/M metagenome (GOLD analysis project Ga0307990, IMG submission 203168) | Marine microbial communities from Ellis Fjord, Antarctic Ocean - #129 | ecosystem: Environmental > Aquatic > Marine > Unclassified | place: Southern Ocean | collected 2014-10-08
ATATAGTTGTGTAAGTGAAATGAGCAAATAAAATCATAAAAACAGCAGTTATAGAAACTGCTGTTTTTTATTGCTTGCTTTGAGGCTCTCGGGTCTACCTCGATAAGACAAGCTTGATGCGGTGAGAAAGGGATTCGAACCCTTGGTACGTAAAACGCACACACGCTTTCCAAGCGTGCTCCTTCGACCGCTCGGACATCTCACCGTAGATAATAAGGTAGCTTTTTTATACCTAATTGTAAAGCAATCACAAAATACTATGATTAATCATAATATTAAATCAGTATTTCTTGAATAAAAAAATACTCAATACTGAATACTCCATACTAAATACTATTCCACTCCCCAAACCAAACAACTTTTTCTTTTTAAACTTTTATTAGAATTTTTTAATTTAATTGAAAAATCTTCCTGACGCAAAGTGGACAACCCCAAAGCTTCTTGCAAATTTTCAATTTCTACTTTTCGAGTTCGATTAGTTTTTGCAACTTTTCTCATTTTCAAAATAGCTCTAGTAAATTTCCCCATTCGCTGCATTGGTCGATCATTAAAAGAAGATTCTTCTGCTTTTTTAGTAATTTTACTTGCTGTTTCAATTACTCGAACCGGAAAAGCGCCCACTGTTGTCTCAGCACTAAACATTATCGCATCAGCACCATCCACCACCGCATTAGTAATATCTGAAATTTCAGCTCTAGTTGGTCGAGCCTTCTCTTCCATTGAAGCCATCATTTGAGTGGCCACAATCACTGGCTTTCGCGCTTTGATACATTTTTCAATAATCATTTTTTGAGTAATTATCACATCTTCTTGAGGCATTTCAATCGCCAAATCTCCTCTGGCTACCATAATTGCATCAGATTCTTCGATAATACCATCAATGTTTCTCAAGGCTTCTTTTTTTTCAATCTTTGAAATAATCCAAGGATAGGCTAATTCAGAATTTTTTTTGTGTTGATGTAAATTCTTAGAACGATATAGTTTTTTTTCTTTTTCTAAAATTCGGCTAATTAATCTTCTTAAATTTACCAATTGACGTTGATTGGCCACAAACGAAACTGCCAAAAAATCAATCCCCAAAGGAATTACAAATTCCAAATCACGATGATCTTTTTCGGTTAAAAAACCCATATGAGAAGATATTCGAGGAATATTTACTCCTTTATGTTCTTTGACTATTCCGCCAAAAAGAACTTTCGCAATGCAAGCATCTTTTTTTAATTTAACAACTTTCAATTCGATAAAACCATCTTCGATAAAAATCTTATCTCCAACTTTTATAAAATTATGAAATCCAATCCAATCCAAAGTTATCTCCTTTTTTTGCCCATACATTCGCTGACAATGCTCATCGGCAACCAAAATTAAATCGTCTTTTTTTACTTTCATATTCCGCTTATTAACCACCCTGATTCTTGGACCTTGAACATCAGCCATTATACCCACTCTTTTACCAGATTTTTTTGAAGTTTCTTCTATTTTTTTAATAGCATTCTGATGCCATTGATGATCACCGTGTGAAAAGTTTAATCGACAAACATCTAATCCCGCTTTCATCATAGCGCTCAAAACTTTAACTTTTTCTGAAGTTGGTCCAATCGTGGCAACAATTTTAGTCCTCCTCATTTTTTATTTTTTTATTTTTTTATTTTTATACTTATTTTAAACACTAAGTTTTTTTATTTTGAGTGCAATTCAAGGCGAAATTGAGCATTAAGTGAAACGTATTTAATAATACGTTGAACGAAAAGCGGAGATTTCAACGAAGAAGTGTGCCAAAATTAAAAAACTCGTTAGAAATTTAGTTTTTTAGCTAATTCTCCTATAATAGGTAATTCCTTCATAGTTCCCTCAGAAACATTAATTATTCCCATAATTGAAAAAACAATTACGACAATGTGAATTAAAAATCCCAGTCCAAATAAAGGATATAGAATCATCCCTATTACCCAACCAATTGTTAAAATTATTCCCTGTTTAACGTGAAATTTAATAAATTCACTATTAGGCTTCAACAACAAAGGTAAAATAAACAAGATTCCTATATAGCTTAATATAGCAAGTCCCTTGTTCTCTTGGGCATCTTTTTGTTTATCAACAGTTTTTTTAGCATTTTCTTTTTTAATACTTTTTTCTTTTTCTTCTTCCATAATATTTTTTTAAATGTTAATAAATTTTATAAAAATTATTTTATTGATCAATAATAATACCAGCTCTTTTTATAGCAACAAACCCATAAGCCCACAAAAAAGGAAGCTAAATTGGCATTAAATCCAAAAAACTTTTTCGAGTAAAAACTTCCGCTCCAGTTGAAATAAAAAACGCTTCTGAAATAGTCATAATAATAAATCCAAATATCAAAAATATATACTCTTTTTTTTCATATTTAATCGAAAATGCTATGCCGATAATCGATAAGTAAATCCCTGTTAAAATATAGTCATTAGCAATAACTGGAATAAGCAAAATCATCAAAATAATCGGGATTACATTTAGAAAAATTTTTAAAAACTTATCTTTATTCTCCATAATAGATTTTATTTGTTTTTGCTTAAACTAGTTTAAATTTAAATAATCTATTTCATATGTGAAAACTCTAAATTTTGATTGCAGTTCAAGGAGAATTTGAGCACCGAGCGAGGCGTATTGAATAATACAACGAGCGAGTGGCGGAAATAAGGATTAAGTTTAAATACAATTTCGTAGTAAAATTTAAAATTTTGAGTTTAATTATCCATCGCTCTTAATTTAGCAATCCGTTCTTCGATCGGAGGATGAGTCATAAATAATCTAGTCGTTAAACCCTTGGCTTTTTTGCCTTTCAAAGGATTAACAATATACATATGAGCCATTGATTTATTGGTTCGCTGAAGAACAGTTGAAGACCCTGATAATTTTTCTAAAGCGCTGGCTAAACCTTCTGGATATCTTGTCAACAAAGCTCCATCAGCATCAGCCAAATATTCTCTTTTTCGAGAAATTGCCAATTGCATTAAGATTGCTCCAATCGGAGCTAAAATCGCCAAAACAATTGCCACAATAGTAATTATCAACTGGGCTTGCCCACCTTTATTATCATTACTTTTCCCTAATCCACCAAAAAAACTTATCCGCAAAAACCAATCCGCTAATATTGCAATAAATCCTACCAAAACCGTGACGACTGTCCCCAATAAAATATCTCGATTACCAATATGAGAAAGTTCATGCGCAATCACTCCTTCCAATTCTTGCTTCTCTAAAATTTCGATTAAACCAGTCGTTAAAGCGATTACCGCATTTTCAGGATTTCGACCAGTCGCGAAAGCGTTTGGAGAAACATCTTCTATCATATAAATTTTAGGAACTGGCAAACCGGCTGTAATACAAAGATTTTCTACTAGATTATAAATTTCCCGAGCACTCTTTCTGCTAACTTCTTTGGCTCCATTCATTGCCAAAACAATTTTATCGCTCCACCAAAAACTTATAAAATTCATTACAAAAGCAAAAAATATCGCTCCGTATAAAATTGAAGAATTTCCTAAAGCTTGAGAAAAAATAAATCCCACAAAAATCACAAATATCAAAAAACCGATTAAATAAAACCAGGTCAAGCGAATATTTTTGTCTTTCTGGTTATATAAGGTCATGTTTATAAATTATTTCAAAATCCGAATTACTCCAAATTGTTTCAAATGAAAACTAAAATCTAAATTTTAAATATTTTTACTTTTTGGACTTTTTCGACAACAAAATTGATGAAAAAAATTAAAGTTAATTCCTGCGCTTCTTTCCAAAGTTCTCTGCTTTTTTCTTTTATTTCTGGATTAGTCTTGGTTATTATTCTCAACCAATATTTTGTTTCTTTAGCTTCTTTTTTAGAAATTGCTATTTTATGTTTAAAATCTTTCCCAGATTCGGCTCCATCCGCCTCACAATAATTAGCACCTATACTAGTTCCTGCTTTTAACAATTGAATTATTATATTTCTGTTTATATCGTTTCTTTTTATGTTTTTGCAAAAATCAATAATTACTTCAGCAAATTTAGCTGTTCTTTCTTCAAGATCATAATTCTTTTGAGATTTTGACATTTGGTTTTGATTTGAGTAATTTGAAATAATTTGAACTTTGAATAATTTAGGAAAATATAATGTCTTAATCTGAAAAGATCTCCCTATTTCGTATTACCACTTAGAAAATATTAAAACTTAACCTTAACATTTTCTTTTTCTCCTTCTTCGGCTTCAAAAAAATCTCGTTCTTTGAAACTTAAAGTTCCCGCCACAACATTATTAGGAAAAGTTTGAATCTTCGTATTAAAATCTCGAACATTACCATTATAAAATCTTCGAGAAGCTTGAATCTTATTTTCCGTATCAGACAATTCTTTTTGTAGCTCTAAAAAATTCTCGTTAGCTTTCAAATCTGGATAATTTTCTGAAACTGCGAACAAAGATTTCAAAGTTCCTGAAAGCATATTCTCAGCCTCAATCTGATCTTTCGGATCACTAGCTCCCATTGCTCGAGTTCGAGCTTCCGTCACACTTTCCAAAACACCTTTCTCGTGCTTAGCGTATCCCTTAACAGTCTCAATCAAATTTGGAATAAGGTCATAACGTCTTTTTAACTGAACATCGATATCAGACCAAGCCTCGTCAACTCGATTTCTTAACTTAATCAATCCATTATAAAGTGCCACTGCCCACAAAACCAAAACCCCAACTGCCACCAAAATAGCAATCATTGTAGTTCCCATATTTTTTAATTAATTTTTAATTATAATCATTACACTTATATTTTAACATTTTTATTTTTTTTGTATAGAAAAAATATTCCAATTTTAATTTTAACAAATAAAAACGAGACCTCGCGACCTCGCTTTTACTTAATCTCGAAACTTAATTATTTGAGCGTAATTTGAGGAGGATTTGAGTATCGAGCGAAATGTACTTAATAGTACATTAAGCGAGTGACGGAAAATTCGACAAAAGAGTACACCAAATTATTAAGTTTTATTTATCTTCTTCTACTTCAGCATCCTTCACATTTGGCTCATCTTTTCCAGCTTCTCCGGTCGCTGAATTTTCTCCACCTTCAGCTTTTTGCCCTGATTTATTAGCCTCTTCCGCTTTTTGAGCCGCTTGATAAAGCTCTTGCCCAATTTTTTGAGCCTCCGTAGAAAGTTCTTCATTCGCTTTCTTGATAGCTTCAATATCACTTCCGTCTTTGACTTTTTTCAAAGCTTCAATTTTTTCTTCCACCGGTTTCTTCTTATCATCCGCAACCTTATCACCAGCTTCTTTTAAAGCTTTTTCAGTCGTGAAAATTAAAGTATCGGCAGTATTTTTAATTTCAACTTCTTCTTTCTTTTTCTTGTCTTCTTCGGCATGTTTTTCTGCATCTTTTTTCATATTTTCAATTTCCTCATCTGACAATCCAGAAGAAGATTCTATTCGAATAGATTGTTCTTTTCCCGTGGCTTTATCCTTAGCACTAACTTTCAAAATTCCATTAGCATCAATATCAAAAGCAACTTCAATTTGAGGAACACCCCGAGGAGCTGGTGGAATTCCATCCAAAATAAATCGCCCTAAAGATTTGTTACCATCAACCATCCCTCTTTCTCCTTGCAAAACGTGAATATCAACAGAAGGTTGATTGTCAGCAGCCGTTGAAAAAATTTGAGATTTATTTATTGGCACCGTAGAATTTCTATCGATCAAAGGAGTTCGAACTCCACCCATAGTCTCAATTCCTAACGTCAAAGGCGTGACATCTAAAAGTAAGACATCTTTCACATCTCCTTGCAAAACTCCACCTTGAATAGCCGCTCCAGCCGCTACTACTTCATCAGGATTCACAGTGGCATTCGGTTTTTTACCAAAAAACTGTTCCACCTTGTTTTTAACCAAAGGCATTCGAGTTTGTCCTCCAACTAAAATAATTTCACTAATATCACTAGTTTTCAATCCAGCATCTTTCAAGGCCTTTTCACAAGGCTCCAAAGTTTTACCCACCAAGTCGTTAGACAATTCTTCTAATTTAGATCTCTTCAGAGTCATTACTAAATGTTTTGGTCCATCTTCGCCAGAAGTGATGAATGGTTGATTGATTTCAGTTTCTTGAGAAGTTGAAAGTTCAACTTTTGCCTTTTCAGCCGATTCTTTGATTCTTTGCAACGCCAAATTATCTGTTGATAAATCAAGCCCTTCTTGCTTCTTAAATTCATCCAGAATCCAATCAATTATCTTTTGATCAAAATCATCTCCACCCAAATAAGTATCTCCGTTAGTTGATTTAACTTCAACCGTGTCCTCTCCTACTTCAAGGATAGAAACATCAAAAGTTCCTCCTCCCAAATCATAAACTGCAATTTTTTCGTCTTTCTTTTTATTAAATCCATAAGCCAAAGCAGCTGCAGTTGGTTCATTGATAATCCGCAAAACTTTTAAGCCAGCAATTTCTCCTGCATCTTTTGTGGCTTTTCTTTGTGAATCATCAAAATAAGCTGGCACCGTAATAACCGCTTCTTCAATTTTTTCACCTAATTTATCTTCCGCATCAGCTTTTAATTTTTGTAAAATCATCGCTGAAATTTCAGCTGGTCGATAGTCTTTACCTTTCATCACGATATTAACCTCACCATTTTTCCCTTCTTTAATTTCAAATGGCAAAGTCTTTTTAGCTTCTTGAACTTGCTTGTCTGAAAATTTTCTTCCAATCAATCGCTTGGCAGAAAAAATTGTATTTTCCGGATTTGTCACTCCTTGTCTCTTAGCCAAAAGACCCACTAATCTTTCGTCGTTTTTATTAACCGCTACTACTGAAGGAGTAGTTCGATTCCCTTCTTTATTTTCCAAAATTTCAGGCTTGCCTCCTTCGACTATTGCCATAGCCGAATTTGTTGTTCCCAAATCAATTCCTAATACTTTTGACATAATTTCATTCCGCTCTCAACTGCTTTTAAAAAACAGGTAAAAGTTTTTATTATATTAATTATTTAATTATTTCTTAATTTACCCTAACCACAACAGGTCTAATTATTTTATTTCCGATTTTATAACCAACTTTAATAATTTCTTGAATTTTCCCTTTTTTAAATTCTCCATCAACGATTTCGTGAAAATTTTCATCAAAATTATCTCCAATTTTAGTCTCAATTACACCAACACCATTTTCTGTTAAAACATTTTCTAATTGCTTTTTAATATGCAAAATTCCAATTATCCAATTATTTTTAGCTTCCTTTTCTGGAACGTGTTTGAGAGCTAAATCAAAATTATCTAAAACTGGCAATAAACTAAAAATATAATCTTCCAAGCAATACCTTTTAAAATCAGTGTTCTCTTTAACCGCTCTTTTTTTATAATTTTCTAAATCAGCCATTGCTCTTTTCCAACCGCTCAAAGAATCTTTCATTTCTAAAATTTCTTGAGCTTTTTGAACTGCAATTCTTTTTTCATTTTCAAACCCATCTTTTTCGGAAAGCTTTTTCAACGCCTCCTCAAAACTAAACCATCCAAAATCTTGATGTTCATCACTAATTTCAACCTCCCCATTTTCACAATAAGCCAAAAATCGCAAACCTCTTTTTTCGTCCTTGAACTGCTTAGTTTCTTTTGAAAATTCAGCAGTTCCTAAAATTTCACCTACTTCAATTTCCAATCCAGTTTCTTCTTCAATTTCTCTGAGAAGAGCCTCCTCGATTGTTTCTTCTTTCTCTAAATGTCCTCCTGGCAAATCCCATTTTCCAGGATTTTTACTTTTTTTAGATCTTTTTAAAAGCAAAATTTCTCCAACCCTATTAACTAACACTGCTTTTACCGTCAAAATAGTTTTAGCAAAAATAATTTCAGACATACTTTTTTATTTTATTAAATTAAATATTAAGGGACTGTTCCCAATCACAGTTTTGTTACGAAATTTATCAATTTTAAGATAAATTATTTTAAAATTTTTGAAATATTAGCGTTAGCTAAGCTAAGACAATTTTTGAATAATTTAGCCAAAATTAGAAAATTGGAGTAGAAAAGGTGTTTGGAAACAGTCCCATTAACGGCAATATCAATAAATATTTTTGTCCACCCAACATTCTTTTCATAAGATCAATTAGCTCTCTATTCCGATCATATTTCATTCTCTTCGGTCCAATTATCGCCAATAATCCTCTCTCTCCATCATCTCTTTTGTAGGGAGAAATAATCATTGAATAATTCTCAACTCCTTGAATTGGGTTTTCTTCTCCAACAAAAATTTTAGTCTCTCCTTCTTTAACTTCTTTTAAGACTTCGTCTAAGTTCTCATCAATAACATCTAGAGCCATCGCTAATTTTGATAATTCATTTTGATCAGAAAATTCAGGATCTTCCAGTAAATTATGCATCCCAAAATCAAAAAATTCTTTTTTATCAACAATTCCACTGATAGCTAGACAATTCGACATAGAAGATAATAGTTTAGCCGTAGTTCTTTCTAAGCGAGCATTTTTCGTCTTCAACATTAATAATTCTAGCTCCAATCTCTTTTGATATTCTAAATCTGATTTTTCTCTAACTATTAAATTATCAATAAAATATCTATAGCCTTTATCGCTAGGAATTCTTCCGGCTGAAATATGAGGTTGGGTTAAATATTCCATTTCTTCTAATTTCGCCATCTCTCCTCGTAAAGTCGCTGATGAATATGGGAGATTGTATTTTATCATCAAAGAACCGCTGCTGACCGGCACAGCTGTATCTGAATATTCTTGAACAATTATTTTTAAAATTTCATTTTCTCTTTCTGTCAACATTTTCCTAAAATTTTAGCATTTAACTTTCGTTGGCACTCCTTCCTCTCGACTGCTAACTATATTCTAAATTATTATTATTTTATTGTCAACCCCAACCCAAAAATTGTCATTTCCCCACCCAAAAAACCGGCCTCTCAACCGGTTTTTAGAAGTAAAAACTTAATTTAGCTTTGAACAAATTTAAGAATACTGGTAGCTATAAAATTAGAATTAGTAATGTTTTCTGTTGATTGAACAATGACTTTTTCTCCAATTTTAAGATTTGTTAATGAGATACTGTTCTGTTCTGATTTTTCATTAATAGTTGACATTGTGGTGTTCTTGTCTATGTTTACAGTGGAAACCCAGCTTAAAGAACCTTGTTTGAATTGAATCTTTAAATAAGAAGTTGCTATTTCTGTTATCTCTCCTTCGGCTATTAAGGCTTGACCAGTTATTACTTCTTCTTGATATTCTTCAGCTTCTTCATTATTAAAATCTTCAGTTTCAATTGCTGATTGTTCGATGACAAAAGTTTCATTAGTCACGCCGTTAATTTCTTTTTTAAGGGCTTCTAACTCCGCTAAGCGTTGCGCTCTGGCTTCAGTTGTTGATTGTTGCTGATTTTGAATTGTTAATAATGGTGTTGAAGGAGATTGAAGAATAGCGTTGTTTAAACTAATTGCATAAACCACCAAGAAAATTATGAGACTTAATAAAGCTATTCCTAATAAAATTAATAATTTTTTGTTTTTCATTTTTTTGTTTATTTAATTATTTATTTAGTTATTAATTTTATTCTTCCGTCCACCTGACTGATTTAGCGACGCACTTAGCCTCGGTTCCAATTACTCGACAGGCATAACCTACCTCGCAAGGGATAGGAGTGCCAATACAACAATCTTCTGTTACTGTTTTACAACCGGTAGAAGTATTACATAAATCTTTGTCTCCTTGATGTTTTGTATTAACCGCATTACCATCGCAAAATTTAATTTCTGGTCCGTCTGAACAACTACAGGTGTCATTTCCACAGGGAGTAGTATTAACAACGTTGAAAGAAAAAGGATGTTGACAACTTCCACCAGAACAAGAACCAGCATACCGAGGAGTAGTTTTAGTTAGAACATTACTGCTTGAACAAGAAAGAGTGGCAGAACCTGAATAACCCGAACAAGGAATACTTCCAGGGCAAGTTCCAGAACAACCATTCGAACAAGTAGTACATACGCTAGTGCTAGCGGCACAATTGCAATTAGGAACACACGGACAAGCTGGTGCAGAACAACCAACAGTAAACGATTGAGAATAAAACGAACAATTAACCCTTCTACAAGTTCGAGATGCTAGTATCGTTCCAGTCGTTCCACAGGCCGTAGCGGAGCAGGAACTGTAAGTGTAGCTACCACAACTAGCAGTGCAAGT